>JADMIO010784948.1_pt1 | contig 140443 bp, 97 predicted proteins | sample 8958161 | NCBI WGS metagenome assembly JADMIO01 (sample SAMN16585339, study PRJNA669376) | soil metagenome | isolation source: Crop rotation soil | place: USA: Cullars Rotation, Alabama | collected 2011
GCCGCGACTTCAAGTCACGTGAATTCCAAGCTTCGGATCCCACTGTGCTGGAAAGAGGCCCAGCATTGCGCCGATCGCGACGAGACGCAGTCCGCCGACGAGCACGAGTCGGACGATGTCGCCGGCCTGCGCGCCGAGCACAATGCGAACGCCAAGCTCGTGGATGCGCTCGGACGCGATGTAGCTCATGACGCTGTACACGCCGACACACGCGAGCGCGAGCGCCACGCCGCCGAGCGTCATGAAGAGCATCGTCGCGAGTCGCCACGGCCTGAGCGCGAGGTTGATGCGATCCGAGATGACTTCGATCTGCGGTCGTTGCGCCGCGGGCACGATCGTCTTGAGCGTCGCCGCGAGCGCCGCCGCCTTCTCGGGTGGAACGCGCATCACGACGGCGTCCGCGGAGTCGTCGCGCTGCGCGAGCGGCAAGTAGTAGCGAAGCGGAGCCATGCCGCCGCCGCGCGTGTCGCGCACATCCTCGACGATGCCGACAACCTGCGCGCAGACTCCGGCGCCGAAGAGAATGCACGTTCCGAACGGCGAGTCGCCTTTCCACACCTGGCGCGCCATCGTCTCGTTCACGACCGCGACTGGCTGACTCCCTTCGACGTCTGTCGACGCGAAGAGCCGCCCGCGCACGAGCTTCGTTCCCATCACGTTGAAGTACTCGGGACTGACGGCGATGTAGTATGGTCCATTCTCGTCGGAGGGAACCTCATCGTTGCGTCCTGGGATTCTGATGCCCATCGCGGAGTGCGCGCCGAACGGCACCGTCGACGCGAGCGCGATCGAACGCACGTCTGGGTGCTTCCGCATTCGGTCTGCGAGTTGGTCGGCAGTGATCACGGTCTGCCCTGCTCCCATCGTCCCTAACGGGATACCAAGCCGACCACGACCACTCGGTGCCAACACGGTGACCAAACCTTCCGGATCAAACCCGATGTTGATGGCATTCAACTTCTGTAAACTGCGAACTAGCAAGCCGGACGCGATCAGCAGCGCCATGGAAAAGGCGGTCTGCAGGACGACGAGCGCCGCGCGCGTTCGGTGGCTGCGACGACCAGGCTGATATCGGTTGTCCTTGAGCGAGCTGACGAGATCGGGGTTCGTAAGCTGCAGTGATGGCGCGAGGCCGGCGACGAGTCCCGCAACGAGTGCAACAAAGATCGTGAAGCCGAGTGCGCGATCGTCGAATGCCGCAGTGGTCCATTTGGCGTCCGGAAACAGCAATCGGCGCAGTCCTTCGCCGGTCCAATACCCAGCGAGTGCCGCGGCAACGCCGCCGGCGAGGCCGAGTACAACGCTCTCGACGATGAGTAATCTCACAATGCGCGAGCGGCTTCCGCCAAGCGCGAGGCGAACAGCGATCTCACGACGTCGTCGCAGCGCGCGAGCCAGCAGCAAGTTCGCGGCGTTCGCGCACGCGATGAGCAGAACGACCAGCGCGACGCCGACGAGTCGTCCGATCAACCGGCTCGTCGAATCCTTTCCGGAGAGGTCGCTCGACGACATCAGCGAGTGCAGTCCGACGGTTCGCGGAGCTCTTCCTGCCTCGCGATCGACTCCAGCCAGCGGCGCGGCGGCCTGCAGAGCGATTCTGACGTCCGTCGCGCCCGCAGGCATTCGCCCGAGTACGCGGAGTGTCCGCATCATCGTCGTCCGATACCACGGGATGGTGACGCCATTCATCGTGGCGCGACCGAATTCGGCGATGCCGAGCGGGAACCAGAGATCGATCGGATCGAGATCGACTCCAGTGAATCCACGCGGCGTGACACCGACGACGTGGTATGTCTTGTCGGTGATCTTGATGGTCGTCGACTCGGTGATCGGCGCCGACCCAAGTTCTCGCTCCCAGTACGCGTGACTGACAACGGCGACCGGAACGCCGCTCCCAACCTCCGTCTCGCTCTTGTCGAAGAGTCGTCCCGTGCTCGCGTGGAGCCCGAGCAAATTGAAGAAGCCTGAATCGACATACGCGCCCGCCACCTCGCGTCCATCGGACGACTTCAATCCTCGACCCAATGCATAGATCGCCGCCGTCTTGAACGCTTTGCCATCGATGAGCGCACGTGCGTCCGGATAAGAGAATGTTGATACCTCTGTCGCTGTTCCATTGACGCGCGCTGGAATCGTTCCGACGCGCCGGACGGCCGATGCGTCGACGACACCGGCAGGCGCGCGCAGCAGCACGCGATCGGCAATGCGGAAGACGGCGGAATTGATGCCGAGTCCGAGGGTCAGCGTCGCGATGACGCCGGCGGTGAACGCAGGACTTCGGCCGAGTCCTCGAAGGACAAACCGAGCATCTTGGCGAAGCGATGCGAGTCGCTCGCGAAACGACAGCGTGCGCTCTTTGTCGACAGCCGATTCTTGGAGTAGCATGAGTGTCTCGTCGAGGTTGCCAAATCGTCGCTCCGCTTCGGCGCGCGCGTCGTCGGCACTGCGTCCGCGCGCGACGAGATACTCGACCCGAGCGTCGATGTGGGATCGCAGCTCGTCTTCGAGATCCTCTTTCGACCGCGCGTCTGTGCGGACAGCAGGGCGGAACAGCCGTTTCACGCCGACGCGAATTCCATCGCCAATCGATCGTCGCATCGCCCGACGTCCTCTATTTGGGTTTCGCGGCTACAGTGAGCAGGTTCGTGATCGTCGATGCATACGAGACCATCCTCGCGCTCTCGGACTCGAGAAACGCTCGCCCCGCAATCGTGAGCTCGTAGTAGCGCGCTCGGCGATTGTTGTCGGACACGCCCCATTCGCCTTTGATGAGCTCTTTCGCCTCGAGGCGATGGAGCGACTGGTAGAGCGCACTGTCGTCGACGTCGAGCTGACCACCGGATCGTTCCTCGAGCCAGAGGCTGATCTCGAAGCCATGGAGTGGACGCCACGACACGGCGCGAAGCACGAGGATGTCGAGCGTCCCGCGGAGGATGTTGAGCTGCGCGCTTTTCATCGCGTGTCTCTCACAGTTTGTATTTGCGAAGCGCTGCCGTGCCCTTCTCGTCGCGCTCGACGGTGTAGACCACGTTCGATCCGAAACCGATGACGCGATTGCCCGCGGGCAGCTCGACGCGATCGACGCGCTGCCCTTGCCGGTCGAAGACGTCATATAGAACCGTCTTGATCCCGAATCGCTGCGTGCGCGGAACCCACACGTGTCCGTCGCTCGACACGATGATGTTCGTTGGGTCGAACGCCGTCTTGGTCGGCGCGAACAGATCGTCTGTCGGCGAGATAGACGTCTTCTTTTCCTCCCCCGCCGGGCCCGCCAATCCTACCGACGGCGCTGCCTTGGCGTTGTCGCTGTTGATGGCGGCTTTTTCTTGCGACGTGTAGGAAATCGGCTCGAACGTGATCACCGGACCGCGAGTCACCTTCCCGGTCGGTGAATACCAATCGACGCGATACGGCGAACCGCGGACGATGGCGACGCTTCCGTCGGCAGCCATTCCCCAGCCGTCGCGAGGCGAGCCGCGAATTTCGCGGGTCACCTGCATGCGTTCATCGGCTTGCGTGATTTTCTTCTGCGCTTGGCGAAGGAGCGCTACTGTGTCGTAGTGCTGGCTCGATGCGTCAAAGCGAAGGAGCGGTGCGGAGTCAGAGCTCACCGCTCCGAGTGCGGCCATGAGCCGCGCTCCGCGATCGAGGAAATAGGCGAGTCCGCGCGAATCGACTTGCTGAAAGTCGAGGTCTGCGTCGCTCGAGCCCGAGAATCCCTTCCGGCGAATCGACCGGGGACCGACGATCGCGCCGGTCGGCGAAATCACGAGGAAGCGCGCCTGCCCTCGGTCGAGCAGGTACACGGTGTCCGCAACGCCCGAGTAGAAGCCGCCCGGCTGCGCGTACTGGGTGTCTCCACCTCCCGCCGATCCCATCTGCGTTGCTGTTCCAGTCTTTGGATCAATCGCGTAGACGGCGGCGCGCTTGGCGTCGCTGATGAGGATCCGGCCGTCCTTCAGCTCACGCGCTCCACTTACAGTCGCGAGCTCAGCGGTGACCTTGACCGGGATGGACGTGAGACGCCGAGGCGTCGGCTCTTGATGAGGGAAGGCGAGTGCTGCGAGCGCAAGGCCAAGTGTCGTTTTCACTTAGATACTCCACTTAGAACCTAAGGGGAATGGACGCACGAAATGGCTGAATCGTGCTCTGTTGCCCCTTTGACCCGCAGTCCGCTCGAAGGGTTGCCGCCGTCTGCTACGCCTTCGCTACCGGAACCTCTGCCGGCTCTTCGTCCTCGTGGACGACCTTCCGGACGATCTGGATGACGCCGGCCAGCAGGAGCGTCCAGACGACGATCGCTAACCCTCGGAACAGCAGTGCGTTGAGACCGAGCCCCACCCAATCGTCCCAGTGCGCTCGCACGGTGCCATTAGCCTCATGCCCCACCGCGATCAACAACGCACTCACCGCCATCTCCGCCACAACTTCAATCGCGGCAAACGCCGGCCCGCGCCACGGATACTGATGCAACGGATAGTTCGCCAGATGCGCCGTCAGCATTCCGAGCAGGAATACGACGCCGAGGGTGATGGTGCCCCCGATGTAGAGCCAGTTGTTGGAGCCGTGGGTCATCACCACTACACGGTAAACCCTGACCAGGATGCCGGTGATGACCGCCATCTCGATCAGAGAGAACGAGATACGCCGAAAAGCCTTCGGCTCCTCGAACTTGAACTCGAGCGTCTGCCGCGGAAAGAAGTTCGCCATGTTCTTCTGCTCCTTAGACAAACGACTCGTCAAAACCGTGGCAACCTCAGCAACACGGAAGGAAATGTTGCACCGGAACTTCCGCCGCCGGAAGAACCTTAAATCGAGTCGCTCGCCGGCAGCGCAACGCGCATGGTCGTCCCCTCGGACGACGTCTCGAACGCTTCGATAGTGCCACCGTGCGCCGCGATGATTCCATAGCTCACGCTGAGCCCGAGCCCGGTTCCCTCCCCTTCGTCCTTCGTTGTGAAAAATGGCTCGAAGATCCTTGGCTTGGCCCAAGCCGGGATGCCGGGACCCGTGTCCCTCACATCCATGACAACCCTCCCCTCATCGCTGTGGGTCATCAGGCGTAACGTTCCGCCACCCATCGGGGTCATCGCCTGGACGGCATTGGTTACAAGGTTCAGGCAGACCTGCTGCAGCTGGCGCGCGTCGCCCGCAACATTCGCGATCTCCGGGCAGAGCTCCGTTTCGACCGTCACTCGGCTCGACTTCATCTGGTATCCGCGAAGCCGCAGCGTTCGCGTGATGACGTCATTGATGTCGACGAGCTCGCGATGGGGCGCACTCCGGCGCGCGAACGCGAGAAGATCTTTTACGACCTGACTCGCGCGAATCGTCTCCGACTTGATGATCTCGAGCGACTCTCGCTGCGACTCCGTGAGCCCTTCATCGCGCAACATGAGCTGTGAGAATGCGCTGATGCTACTCAGCGGATTGTTCACCTCGTGCGCGACACCGGCGACGAGCTCGCCCACCGCCGCGAGTCGATCGGCCTCCATCAGGCGCGTGCGCATCTCGCGCTCCGTCGTGACGTCGCGCGCGACGAGCAGCAATGCCGGCGGATCCGCCTCAGGCAGTCGCGACATCGCGACGGCAACGATTCGCCGCGAGACCGCTCCATTGTCTTCGCGCTGAAACGCCACTTCGACGCGCGACGGCCGACCCGCCAAAGTCGCATCGAGTGCCGACTGCAGCGGCGGACGATCCGCCTCGGCGACGAGCTCGACGAGCTCTCGGCCGACTGTCAATCGCGGCTCGACACCAGTGATCTCACGAACCGCGTCGTTTGCTTCGCGAATTCGACCGCTTTGGAGAACTGTGAACACCGCGTCGGGCGCCGCGCGAAACAGGGTTCGAAATCGCCATTCCGTTTTCCGCAGCGTCTCGACGAGCTCGGCGTTCTCGAGCGAGACCGATAAGAGATCGCTCATCGACTCGATGCGCTCGAGATCGGCCGTCGAGAACTGTCGTGAATTGTGCGTGACGAGATTGACCGCGCCGATCCGCTCGCCGCGACGCGAGATCGGCACGATCGCGACGCCGCGCATCTTCCCGCGCACCTGCTCGTACGCTTCGGGCGACATCTTGTCGGGGTGGTCGTGAATGTCCGTCACGGTCCACGCGTCGCCACTCCGAATCACACGCCCCATCGCGGAGTCAGCCATCGGAATCGCCATCCCGGCGTATTCGGCGAGTAGACCCGTGCCGACGACGATGTGCAGCTTGCCATCTTCGCCGATGAGGCCGACCGCGCCACCGTCAGCCCCGGCGATGTCGGACACCGCCTCGAGAAAGCGCTCGAGCACGCGCTGCGGATTGAGCTCCAACGCGATCTGCTGGCCGAGCCACCACATGCGCTGCAGGACGCGCTGTGCGTCGTCGAGCTCCGTCGACCGCCGCGCGACCGTCTCCTCGAGCGACGCCTTCTTCGCTTGTGCCTCGAGCATTGAGCGCGCCATCTCGAGCGTCGACTCGTGCTCGCGCCTGAGCAGCACCCAGCCCGCGACAGTCACGATGCCTGCCACCGTCGCGACGAGCATCAGCTCAGCAAACGCCAGCGCGTCGAGCAACGAGCGGACGCGGATGATGAGCGTGACGCCAACCGCGACGCAGGCAAGCTGCATCACGAGAATGAGTCGTGTCGCCGTCAGATCTCGGCGATCGAGTCGTTCGATGACGGTCTGTGGAACAGGACCCTCGCGGCTGGAAGTACAGCGAGGGCGCTACGTCAGAAACTCGTGCAGCAACGAGTGGAAGTGATGGACACCAACTTCGCGCTTCGCCGAGTATCGCCCCCGGTCATAGACGCGTGAGCGGAGGTTCCGTTGCACGGTTTCGCAGATCTCGACGTCCTCGCTCTGGATCTCGTCGCTGAACGCGACGAGCCGCGCCCACTCGGGGTCAGTCGTCGGGTTTTCCGGCGGATTCGTCGCGAACCACTCGAATACAACGATCGTCCGATCCTGCGCGACGGGCAGCACGACGTTCGTTTGCATCTGCCCCATGTAAACGTTCAGCATGATGTTCGGGAACACCCAGCCGTAGACGGCCTCCTGAATGTCTGCCTTGCCTGGATCGTACTTCCGATCGGTGTTCGATCCCGACACCGGCCGAAGCGGCGCATGCTGAATCGATGAATACCGGTGCGGCTCGACGCGATAGCTGTCGTAGTCGATCTCCTTGTGCAGCGTCGGATGAACGACCGGGATGTGATATCCCTCGAGATAGTTGTCGACGTACACCTTCCAGTTGCACGCGAGCTCGTATTCCTTGCGCATCACATAGCGCATCGACTCGCAGTTGAAATGCGCAACGCGCGGAGGAACGTCGCCGAGCATGTCGGTGAGCGCCGGCGCTTTGCCGTCGAGATTCACGAAGACGAGCGGCCCCCACGTCTCGACGGCAATCGAGCGCAAATGCATGTCGGCCGGCGTGAATCGCTCGACGCCTTCCATCTCCGGCGCGCGAAGCAGCGTGCCGTCGAGCGTGTAGGTCCAGCCGTGGTACTTGCACTGCAGTGTCTGTCGCTTGCCGCAGCCGTGCGCGACCGGCCCGGCGCGATGCAGACACACGTTGTAGAAGCCGCGAAGCGTATCGCCGTCGCGGAGCACGACGATCGCATCGTTGCCGACTTCCGCGGTGAAGAATTGCCCCGCCTCCGCGACTTGATCGACGCGACCGACGAGTTGCCACGTATGAGCAAATACTCGTTCGCGCTCGAGCTCGAGAAATACCGGATCCATATACACCCGCGCGGGAATCGTCGCGGCTCGGCGGATGTCCGGGTCGAATGGGAAGATCAGCGACACGTGTGTCTCAGGGCAGCGCGAACGCGACGAGCTTCGCGCCGGTCGCGGCGCCGGTCGCAATGACGACGAATTGCTTTCCCGCCTTCGTCTTGTAGGTCATCGGAACGGAGTAGGCGATCTGTCCGAGCTCGTTCGACCAAAGCGTAGCGCCGTTCTGCGAGTCGATTGCGTAGAGCATCGACCCACCGCCGCTGAGAAAGATCAGCCCCGACGCGGTGACGATCGGACCGGGCGATCCAGCGACACCGAGCTGCGGTAGATTTAGACTTTTCAAAAGTGGATGGTTGCGAATCGCCGGGTTGTCGCCGAGCGGGACGTTCCACTTGATGTCGCCGGTATTGAGGTCGATGGCGACGAGCGTTCCGTACGGTGGTTTGTTGATCGGGAGCGACAGCGGACGCACGGATGTGTCTGCGGACGGAATGGTGACTCGCAGTCCTTGAGCACCGAGATCGGCGGTGTAGTCGGCGTTCAGAGAATCAGAACGTGTCGGCTGGACAATTTTATACAGCGCGGGCGAGTTCGTGGCCTTGATGAAGATCGTGCCCGATGCGGGATCGAGCGCTCCACCGCCCCACCCCGCTCCGCCGATTGCGCCTGGCATCACGATCGTGCCGCCGAGTGACGGCGGCGTGTAGAGCGGGCCGACGCGGTAGTCCTTGATGGCGTCGAGCGCTCGTGAATGAATGTCGGGTGTGAAGTCGACGATATCGGCGAAGCTGAATCCTTGCTTGGAGAACGGCCGCGGTTTGGTCGGGACTGGTTGCGACGACGCCGCGACTTCGCCCGGGACGTCGCTCGTCGGAACGGCGCGTTCTTCGATCGGCCAGATGGGTTTGCCGTTCACGCGATCGAAGACGAATAAGAAACCAGTTTTCGTCGACACGGCGACGATGTCGCGCGATTGTCCGTCGACTTTCACCGTTGCGAGCACTGGCGCGGCGGGAATGTCGTAATCCCAGAGTCCGTGATGCACTGTCTGAAAGTGCCACACCTTCTTTCCGTTCTTCGCGTCGAGACACACGATCGACTCGGCGAAGAGATTGTTGCCCTTTCGCGCGCCGCCGTACCAGTCGTTGCTCGGCGTGCTCACGGGGAGATAGACGAGGCCGCGGCGATCGTCGACGCTGAACGGCGCCCAGACGTTCGTGTGGCCTGTCGTCTTCCACGATTCGTTCTGCCAGGTGTCGGCGCCTTCGTCCTTCGGGCTCTTGGGCGTCGGGCTGAAGCTCCAGGCGCGCTTTCCACTTTTCACATCGAACGCCTGCACGTCGCCGGGCGGGTCGTTCGGGTAGACGAGCCTGTCGGCGACGCCGTTGCCGACGATCACGAGATTGCGCCACACAACTGGCGGCGATGTCTGCGTGTAATGCTGTTTGTTGACTTGCTTGCCGTTCCGGCCAAGCTCGCGCGTGAGGTCGACGACGCCGGTGTCGCCGAATTCGCGAATCGGTTTGCCGGTCGACGCGTCGATCGCGATCAGATTCCAGCGGCTGTTGATGAAAATTCGCCGCTGCTTGCCGTCGGTCCATGTCGCGACGCCGCGGTGAACAAAGCCGGTCCCATTCGGCGGCTGACCTGCTGCGTATGCTTTGGGATCGTACGACCAGAATTCGCGGCCGGTGTTTGCATCGAGCGCGATGACGCGGTTGTACGACGTGCTGAGAAACAGCGTGTCGCCAACCATGAGGGGCGTCGCTTGGAAGTTGCCGGGCCGAGTGCGTGGTGACGTGTTCGCCGTCTCACCGGTTGCCCATTCCCATGCCTTGGCGAGCGACGCGACGTTCGTGCGGTTGATGTCGGTCAGCGTCGAGTACTTCGTCGCGGCGAGATCGCCGCCAAACGCCGGCCACTCGTTGCCCGCCTGCGCCGAGGCAGTCGACGCGATCGCGATGATCACGAGGGATCGAGCGAGCACTCTGGCTTTGTATGAAGTCGTCATTAGCTCTTCTTCGGAAGTGCTTTTTCCATCTCGTGCGCCGATCGCACCGAGAGCGCGCAGAACGTCAGCGTCGCGTTGGCGCAGCTGCCCGTCACGCAGGTCGGCGCGCCGACGACGAACAGGTTTTCGTGGTCGTGCGTTCGTCCCCACGAGTCGACGACGCTGTTCGCTGGATCGCTGCCCATGCGGCAGCCGCCGGCTGGGTGATCCTGGAAGTTGTCGACGCTCGTGCGGAGAATGGTGCCGTTCCCGGCTTTCGCCATCGTCGCGAACAGCGCCTTGATCGAATCTTCAGTTTGCTGTCGAAGCTCGGCAGACTCCGGCGCATCTTTGAACGCGAGCTTCGGAAGCGGATCACCCCACTCGTTCTTCTTCGTCGAGTCGAGCGTCAGCTCGCTCGCACGATCGGGAATGATGTCGTAGTACGCGCGAACGCGCGCCGTCCCCGTCTTCGTCCGCTGCCGCCAATCGTCGAGAATCGATTGGCCGAGCATGAGATTCCCCTTGTCGTCCGTGAGGCGCGGCGTCTTGCCGACCGACGACTCCCAGACGCGAAGATCGTGACGCATGAACGGCCCACCCTTCTTCCGCATGAACTGCTGCGAGAGGAGGCTGTGCTGCTCGTTCATTCCGGGATACAGGCGAATCGGGAGGTCGATGTACGCCTGCACGTTGCGATGACCGGTTAGATATTTCCCGACGAGTCCCGACGAGTTCGCGAGCCCCGCGTCCGCACCGCTCTGCGCCGACAGTAGCAAGAGGTGCGAGCTCCACGTGTAGCCGGCAGCGACGACGAACGTCTTGGCGCGGTATTCGACCGTGTCGTTCGGGCGGCTACGGTCGGTCGCGATCGCGTGCGTGATCTTCTTCGTCTTGGGATCGAGTACGAGCTTGCGAATGAGCATTCGCGAAACCACCCGGACCTTGCCGCCTTTTTTCAGGGCGTTCCACGTGAAATCGGGCGAGTACTTCGCCCCGATCGGGCAGATCGGTGAGCATGTGTCGTTGCGACAGCACGGCGGCCGTCCGCCGTACGTGACTGAATTCTTCGCCGACGGCTGACTCCACATCGCGATGCCGGCTTTCGACGCCCAGTCTTTCAGGAGCTCGAGATTGTACGTCAGCGGCAACCCGGGCATTGGGAACGGCTTTCTGCGAACGTCTTGGTCTCGCGGGCCCGCGTCGCCGGCGACACCCATGATCTCTTCCGCTTCTTGATAGAACGGATCGAGATCCTCGTACGAGATCGGCCAATCGGTTCCGACGCCGTAGATGCTCTTGTGCTTGAAGTCCTCGGGCGTAAAACGCGGCGTCACGCCGCCCCAGTGCATCGCAAGCCCGCCGACCTGCATCGAGCGCGATTGCAGTGGGCCTTCGACGTCGTAGCCCTCGAGATGGTCGCCGAGCCACGGATTTTCGCCGTAGCGGCGGAATCGCTCGCGCGTCGCTGGACGCTGATTGAGCGGAACTGTTTCGTCGCCCGCTTCAACGACGATGATGCTCGCGCTCGTCGTTCGCGCGAGCCGATCGGCAACCATCGCGGCCGAGATTCCCGACCCGATGATGCAAACGTCTGTCTCGACGGCGCGGCGCATTAGCGTTCGCTCAATTTGAGCATCGGAAGCGGCTTGCGCGCCTGCTGCGCGAGCGGCCGACACGTTTGTTGCCCGATCCTCGCCTCATAGCAGAGATCGTTCGCTTCGGAGCTGTTGTAGAAGTGCGCGAGCACCGCGAGCGCGACGTGGCTCGCGTCGCCGATCGCGGGAATTCGGTCGAGGCGTTGGCCCTGCAGCGCTGCACGAACGAGATCGGCGCGGTCGGCGGCCGGAAGCTCGTGAAATGCTTTTTGAAATTTCGCCTTCGCGGCGGCGTCGAGCTCGTCGAGCTGCGTCGTCCACCGTGTCATCGGCGTGGGCCCGAGCGTTCTGAGACGCGACGTCCCGTACCCGTGATTCACTTCAGCGCCTTCGCGATACTCGGCGCCCCATTTCCGGAACGCTTCGACTTCTTTTGTGAACGCCGCTTTGCCGAGTGCGGCGGAGGGAAGAACGACTTCAGCGAGGGCGTCGAGCGTCGCGGGATCGGCGGCGATGTGCGCCACTGCCGCGGCGTGCGCTCGGCGGACAATGATGGCGACGGGGAGCGCGCCCGCGAGCGACGCGAGGAACCGTCGGCGAGTAAGGGTGGGCATGCCTCACGATGGCGCGCGTGTACGCGGCGCGCCAGATCGTCGCGTCACTTCACCCAGTGTCCGAGGCGCGACCAGCGGATGTCGGTGATGAACGAGACGGCGCGATCGCTGACGGTGCCGTTGCAGGCGTCCTCGGTCGGGCCGGGGCCGGGCACGTACGAGTAGTACACGAACATCGGGCGCCCGCGGATGTTCCCGCGGGGAACGATGCCCCAATATCGGCTGTCCTTCGAGCAGTACCGATTGTCACCCATCATGAAATAGTGATCGGCCGGGATGACGAGTGGTCCCCAGTTGTCGTGCGTCGGTTGGGCGGGCGCCGGACCGAAGCGCGACGATTTGAGCTCGATCTTGTGCTGCCAGTCGAAGAGCGGATCGACGGAGTTCGGATCGCCCTTGGGATTGTTCGCCGCGAACCCTTGTCGTTGCTCGATGCCGTTGAGGTACAACACGCCGCCGCGCATGTAGAGCGTGTCGCCGGGCATGCCGATGAGGCGTTTCACCAGCGTCGGCGTGAAGTCAGGTGCGTTGTCCGCCTGGTAGGGCGAGACGAAGACGACGACATCTTGGTGCTTCGGGCTCGTGTAGCCCGGAAGATGAGAGTTTGTGAATGGGATTGTCGGGCCGTAGGCGAGCTTGTTGACGAAGAGCCAGTCGCCGACGAGGAGGGTCGGGATCATGCTGCCCGACGGAATGCGGAACGCTTCGACGAACAGCGTTTTGACGAACAGGTAGATGAGGACTGCGCCGGCGAGCGACTTGATGTTTTCCCAGAGCCATTTTCCGCCGGCGGTCGATTGCTTCTTGCCACCGCTGCGCGCTTCGGCGACGACGTTGCGTGGTTTGGTTTTCTTCGCGGCAGGGGACATGAGTCAGTGAGTGCTGGTCGCTGGCTGCTGGGACGTGGCTGCTGGCGGCGGTTACCCGTCTACGACATTCGAACGGTAAACGTTCCACAAAGCAGCGGGGGGACGTGCTGTGGGCACGTCCCCCCGACTGCAGACCAGCGCTGACTTACTTGATGTGCTTGTTGACGAGTTTCGTCATCTCGAACATCGAGACTTTGCCCTTGCCGCCGAACACTGGCTTGAGCTTGTCGTCGGCGTTGATCATGCGACGCTCTTTCGCGTCTTGGAGATTGTTCTTCTTGATGTACTGCCAGAGCTTCTTCGTGATCTCTGTGCGCGGCATTGGGTTCGCGCCGACCACTGCTGCGAGCTGCCCATCCGGCGTCATTGGCTTCATGAACGCCGCGTTCGGTGTGCGCTTCGCACCGCCCTTCTTCGCAGCCTTCTTCGCTGGAGCTTTCTTCGCGGCCTTTTTCGCGCCGCCCTTCTTCGCGCCGCTCTTCTTGGCGGCTTTCTTCCCACCCTTCTTTGCAGCCATTCTCTCTCCCGGTAGATGGAATGGTTGGGGGTTGATTCCCGAGAAGATCGTCGGTTTTCCCTATGAAAAACGATGATCTTCGAGGGCGAAAGGTATAGTGGTCGGCGTAGGACGCAATAGGGAATTTCGTTTTTTCCCCTATGAAAAACGCCGTTTTTCCCTCTGACGCGCGCACTTTCTCATTCTCGAACGCAGCGTTTTTCCCTCTGAAAAGTGATGTCGCGCGCGCCGTCGAACATGCGCGTCACGAGCGATTCACTGCGCGAACGACGAGAGCAGCGCCATCATTTGCATGTCGTACGGATCGGGCGACGCATCGTCGTCGGCGATCTCCATGTTGAGCTGTGGCGTCTCCAGCACGAGCGGAATTCCCCTCGAGCGGCGGTCGAGAAACAGCCGGCGAAATGGTTCCACTCCGATCTGTCCGTCGCCGATCAACACGTGACGATCCTTGTTCGACGCGAGCGCGCCTTCGCTGTCGTTGAGATGGAAGAAACCCGGCGCTTCGCCCGTCTCCTGCTCGAATTCATCGAGGATACGCGTCATTGCGTCGTCGCTCGCGCGAAGATCGTAGCCTGACGCGTAGAGGTGACACGTGTCGAGCCCATAACCGGTGCGCGCGCGATGCTCCTTCGGCACGTGACGCAGAATCGCGCCGACTTCCGCCGCCGTCTTCGCGAACGTTCGTCCCGCACCCGCGGTGTTCTCGACGAGAATTCGCGTCGTGCTCTTCGGCACCGACTGGAGCGCGCCGACGATCGCCTTCGCGACACGCTCGGCCGCCGCTTCGCGGTTGTCGTCCATCGCGGCGCCCGGATGGAAGCAAATCACTCCGATGCCGATCGCCGTCGAGCGCTCGAGCTCTTTCGCAAGTCCGGCACAGGCGCGGGTGTATTTCTCCTCGTCGTGCGTCGCCGTGTTGAGGACGTAGGCGGCATGCGCGATGACGAACCGTGGATCGATCTTCGCCTCGTCGAGCGCGGCCCGGAAGCGTGTCACACGGTCGGGTTTGATAGAACTCTTATCGCCGTAGAACTTGGGGATCGTCGTGAAGATCTGGAGCGCGCGCATTCCCGACGCGCCGGCGCGCCGCGCCGCCATGTAGATCCCGCCGTTGTCGATCGTGTGAGCGCCGAAGTAATGCGTCATTGAAGCGTAGGTGAATGTGTTGTTTCACAGGTTGCAGGTCGCAAAACGGGCGTCATCCTGCACCGCGCGAGCGCAGCGAGGTTGGCCCGCCGAGTCATCCCGCACCGCGCGAGCGAAGCGAGCCGGTGACAGGATCGCTCTACCCTACCGCGATCTCACGACGTTCCGATGTAACTGCGGTTAACTGCCTTGGCATTCTGAGCGATCCTATCGGCGTGCTCCGCTGGCGCTCCGCGCGCCGCAGGATGACCCCAACGAGCCACGGTTGCGCTTCGCTCGCCGCGGGATGACCCCGAGGCTGCGACCTGCGATTCATCGAATATGTCCCACCCGAACCACTCGCGTCGACGTCGTATCACCCGGCCTCGGCGACATCCACGACACCGCGATCGTGTTCCCCGCCACCGCGACATCCGGGCTCGTCGCGTCATCGATGTCGCGCGACGCTGTCGTGTGCGTCTCGAAGATGTGTCCCTGACTCGCCGAGATCGCGAGACCGATCTGATGCCGCGCGCCATTCGGTTGCTCGTAGGCAACCGCGACGCGATTGCCCTCGGCGGCAATCGCTGTCGGGACGATTCTGTCGCCGTAGATGACGGCCACTGGCGAATGCACCATCGAGCCGAGGAAGTGCGCGAAGAACACGCCCGTGCCTTCGGATGCGGTCATCGAGTACGCGATGTGGAGGTCGTCGCCCACGGCGGCGATCGTCGGCGCGGGACGCTGACACGCATGAACGCCAGTGTCCGCGGTGTCGACTTTCACCGGCGCGCCCCAGGTCTTTCCCGAATCTGTCGACGCCGCCATGTAGAGCACGGCGCTGCTGTCCTGACGAAGCCCCCACCACACCGCCCGAAGTTGTCCCTGCGCTCCAGCGGTTCGAACCGACGCAGGACAAACCCCTGGAAAGCTCAACGCGGGCGCCGCCAATGACTCCTGAACGAATTGCACACGCGCCGCCGAATCGACCGTCAATCGGCCGCTGGAAGGCCCAGAAGCGCCGATAGGATCCCTCCATTCGATAGGAGGGGCGTCGCAAGCTGTTACGCCAAGAACAAGTAGAACGAATAGCCGTGACCGCATCGCTCGCAGACTAGTCGCTCGGATTATGTTCAGCTAGCAGGGGCCAGGGTCCAGAGGTCAGGGGCCAGGGACTGAGACCGAATCAAGTCTCGCATCCGAACTCCCTGACCCCTGACCTCGGGCCCCTGGCCCCCAATACTCGCCATTCTCCGATGAGGATTCTCTCATGGCCGTTTCTTCCGCCCCCAGTCGCTCCGCCGCCGAGTCCGAGCAAGCGGAGCGTACGATTTCGCCTCGATCCGCGCCGCTCGCCGGCTTCAGCGGAACGCGTCGAGTTCCGCCGCCGACCAACGAACCGGTAAGGAGCTATGCGCCCGGCTCGCCCGAGCGCGTGGCGCTCAAGCAGCGCCTCGCCGACATGGCCAACGAGCGTGTCGAGATTCCGATCTTCATCGGCGGGAACGAGTACCGCACGGGCGAGCTCGCGCAGTCCGTCATGCCTCACAACCACAAACACGTCCTCGGCGACTGGCACAAGGCGTCGACGAAGCACGTTCTGCAGGCCGTCGACGCAGCCAAGGCTGCACGCGCCGAGTGGTCGAACTGGGCGTGGGAAGATCGCGCGGCGGTGTTCCTCAAGGCCGCTGAGCTCCTCGCGACGACGTGGAGATCGACGCTCAACGCCGCAACGATGCTCGGCCAGTCGAAGACCGTGTTTCAGGCGGAGATCGACGCCGCGTGCGAGCTGATCGACTTCTGGCGCTTCAATCCTGCTTACGCGCAGGAGCTCTACGACGAGCAGCCGCAGTCGAACAACACGATGTGGAACCAGCTCGACTATCGGCCGCTCGAAGGATTTGTCTACGCGGTGACGCCGTTCAACTTCACGTCGATCGCGGGCAATCTGCCGACGGCACCCGCGCTGATGGGCAACACCGTTATCTGGAAGCCCGCGGCGAGCGCGATGCTCTCGTCGTACTATCTGATGCGTCTTCTCGAGGAAGCGGGTCTTCCGCCGGGCGTCATCAACCTCGTGCCGGGCGACGCCGTCGAGATCTCGAACGTGCTGCTCTCGCACCGCGACCTCGCGGGCGTGCACTTCACCGGCAGCACGGGCGTTTTCAACAGCATGTGGAAGACGATCGGCGCGAATATGTCGCAGTACGCGACTTATCCGCGAATCGTCGGCGAGACCGGCGGCAAGGACTTCATCGTCGCGCACCCGTCGGCCGACCCGCAGGCGCTTGCCGTCGCGATCGCGCGCGGCGGATTCGAGTTCCAGGGCCAGAAGTGCTCCGCCGCGAGCCGCGTGTACATCCCGCGCTCGATGTGGAACGATGTCCGCGACCGCACCGTCGCGATGATGGAAGACATGAAGATGGGCGACATCACCGACTTCAGAAACTTCGTCGGCGCGGTGATCGATGAGCGCGCGTTCACGAAGATCAGCGACTATCTCGACGACGCACACAAGAATGCGACGGTGATCTCGGGCGGCGTCGCGAAGGGCGAGGAGGGCTTCTTCATCAAGCCGACGCTCGTCGAAGCGAAGCGCCCCGACTATCGCCTGCTCTGCGAGGAGATCTTCGGACCCATCGTCACGGCGTATGTCTACGAAGACTCGCAGTGGGATGAGACGCTCAAGACGATCGACACGACCTCGCCGTACGCGCTGACAGGCGCGGTGTTCTCCAACGACCGCGCGGCGGTGCGCGAGGCGATGATGGCGCTCAGGAATTCCGCCGGCAACTTCTACATCAACGACAAGCCGACCGGCGCTGTCGTTGGTCAGCAGCCCTTCGGCGGCGCGCGCGGATCGGGCACGAACGACAAGGCGGGCTCGAAGCTCAACCTCGTTCGCTGGGTGAGCGCGCGCGCGATCAAGGAGACGTTCTCGCCACCGCGCGACTACAAGTATCCGTTCATGGCGGAGGAGTGAGCTAGGGCCCAGGGGCCGGAGATCAGGGGCCGGGAGACACCAGATAGACGCGTCGGGCTTCGCTCGGCGCGTTTATCATTGTTCTCTGGCCCTGACCCCAGACCTCTGGCCCCTGGCTCCCTAGTCGAATGCTTATTCTCAGCCAAGCCGACGTCGTCCGCCTCCTCCCGATGTCCGCCTGCATCGACGTCATGTCGTCGACGCTCGCGACGCTCGCCCGCGGCGACGCGCTCCTTCCGCTCCGCACCGTCATTCTCATTCCGCAGACGAATGACGCTTTCGCCGTGATGCCCGCGTACATCGGCTCACCGAAGACGATGGGCGCGAAGATCATCACCGTGTACCCGGAAAACCACGGCACCGAGTTCGATTCGCATCAAGGCGCCGTGCTGCTCTTCGACGCACAGAACGGCAGTCTCGCGGCGCTGCTCGACGCAACCGCCGTTACAACAATTCGCACCGCCGCCGTCTCCGCTGTGGCGACGCGACTCCTCGCGCGCGAAGACGCATCGCGACTCACGATCATCGGATCGGGCGTGCAAGCCTACGCCCATCTCGAATCGATGTGCGCCATTCGCGACATCACGTCGCTGCGCGTCTGGAGCCGCAACTCGGAGCACGCACGGGCGCTCGTCGACTTCGCGCGAGAAAAGTTCGAGCTCGACGCCGAGGTTTCACCGACGGGAGCAGACGCCGTTCGCGACACGCACATCGTCTGCACGACCACCTCCGCGCGCACACCGGTGCTCGAGGGCGCATGGTTGACCCCCGGCACACATATCAACGCGATTGGAGCCAGCCAGCGCACCGCGCGTGAAGTCGATTCCGCGGCGGTCGTCCGCTCACGGCTCTACGTCGATCGTCGCGAGTCGGCGCTCAAGGAGCCTGGCGACATCCTCGTTCCGCTCGAGGACGGCGACATCGGACCGGATCACATCGTCGCCGAGATTGGCGAGTTGCTGATCGGACGCGGCGAGGGACGCCGCAACGCCGACGAGATCACCCTCTTCAAGTCGCTCGGCCTCGCGGTCGAAGACCTCGCGTCAGCGCTCTACGCGTACAACGAAGCGAAGCGAACGGGCATCGGCGTCGAGGTCGAGGTCGGCGGCACGCGAAATGTCGCCCATTGAACCTCTCGCGATCGACGACATCATCGCGGCGCGCACCCGCATCTCGTCGACCGTAACGCGAACACCGCTCGTTCGGCTCGCAGTCGATGCGCCGGCCGAGATCTACCTCAAGCTCGAGAACCTGCAGCCGATCGGGTCGTTCAAGTTGCGCGGCGCGCTGAACGCGATACGCATGCTGCCGAAGTCCGCGCTCGCCGACGGCGTCTACACGGCGAGTGCGGGCAACATGGCTCAGGGCGTCGCCTGGGGCGCGCGCGAGCTGGGAATACCCTGCGTCGTCGTCATGCCCGATGGCGCGCCTGAAACGAAGCTGGAGGCCGTAGCGAGGCTCGGCGCCGCGATCGTGCAGGTTCCGTTCGACGAATGGTGGCAGACACTCCGAGATCACGGGCGGCCAGGGATTCCGGGGACGTTCATCCATCCGGTCGCGGATCGCGGCGTCATGGCGGGCAACGGGACGATCGGAATCGAGATCGCGGCCGATCTTCCCGACGTCGATACGGTGTTGATCCCATTCGGCGGCGGCGGTCTCTCGACGGGAATCGCGACCGCGATTCGAACGCTCGCACCGCGTGCGAAGGTCTACGGCTGTGAGGTCGCGACGTCGATACCGCTCTCATCGGCGCTCGCGGCGGGAAAACCGGTTCAGGTCGAACGCACCCCCAGTTTTGTCGACGGAATCGGCGGCCGTGGCGTGCTTCCTGAAATGTGGCCTCTTGTCAGTAGTGTGCTCGATGGCGCCGTCATCGCCGAGCTCGACGAAGTGAAGCGGGCAGTCCGCTTGTTAGTGGAGCGGGCGAGGGTCGTCGCCGAGGGCGCGGGAGCAGTCCCAGTAGCGGCTGCGTTGGCGGGCCGGGCAGGACGAGGCAAGATCGTGTGCGTCGTGTCCGGTGGGAACATCGATACAAGAACGCTCATCGAATTGCTGAGCGAATCCTGAGCGGCCGAGCGCGCTAACCCCTGCGAAAGGGTGACCGCGAAGGCCGTTCTTTTGTGCCAGATGCTACAAATTGGCACTCATCCTGCCTTTTCCACGCGGCGTGCGCCACCCGGATGTCGAGGAACTAGGGAGCGGCGCGGGACGAGGAAACAGCGGGGCGTTGAGATGCGAACAGTGGCGGATTCGGCCGGGACCGAATGGACAATATTCGAGGTGAAGAAGACGGCCGCGGGCGATCAGTGGACCTATTTGCCCGAGCAGTTCGGCAACGGGTGGCTTTGCTTCGAGTCCGCAGTCGCGAAACGGCGATTGACTCCGGTTCCCCCCGGGTGGGGCGACATGACTGACGCAGAGCTCCTCGGACTGTTGCGGAAGGCACAACAGGTGGTCCGGGCGCGAGCGGTGACGGAAGAGGAAACGCGCGCGGAACAATAGAAATCTCTAATCAAACGAAACGGGAGCCGGCGCGATGCCGGCTCCCGTTTTCTTTCTGCTCGACGAGCGTCAGGGTTTCGGATCCTTCGGCTTCGCGGGGGGTGGCGTCGTCTGCTTGCCGCGTCCGATCGACCGATAGTACTCCTCGACGTGCTGCTTGTACGCGGCCGGGACGTCACCGGCACGCTCGAGCAGCACGCGCGTCGAATCGCCGCCGCCAAGCTTCTTGCGAAGGCCGAATTCGAAATCTTTAAAGCCCTCGATGGTCTTCGAGCGAAGATCCGCGGCCGCGCGCGTGTCTTCGAGGTACTTCGAGTTCGTCAGCTGGCGCAGGTTGTCGATCGCCTTGTCGAGCTCCTGCGTCGGAACGCCATTCTTCGCGAGCTCCTTGCGAAGTGCTTCGGCGTCCGCGAGACGCTGCGCTGCCTCTCGGCTGAACTGCTGTGCGTCATCGGGCGTGAGTCGCTCGCCCGTCAGGTTGCCGCCGCGCGGAATGCCGCCGGCGTTCTGATTGGCACCGCCCATTCCGGTCTGCTGTCCGTTGCCGCCGCGCTGCTGGCCACCCTGTTGGCCGCCCTGCTGTCCGTTCTGCTGACCGCCTTGCTGGCCACCTTGTTGACTGCCCTGCTGGCCACCTTGCTGCCCGCCTTGTTGGCCGGATTGCTGACCACCTTGCTGCCCGCCCTGCTGGCCGGCCTGCTGACCACTCTGCTGGCCTCCTTGCTGGCCGCTCTGTTGACCATTCTGTTGGCCACCCTGCTGGTTGCCCTGCTTGCCGTTCTGTTGACCGTTTTGCTGGCCGCCCTGCTTTCCATTTTGCTGGCCGTTCTGTTGGCCATTCTGCTGACCGTTGGCCTGCTGACCGTTTTGTTGTCCGTTCTGCTGGCCATTCGCCTGCTGACCATTTTGCTGTCCGTTCTGCTGGCCGTTGGCTTGTTGTCCGTTTTGCTGACCGTTCTGGCCATTCTGCTGACCGTTCTGTTGGCCCTGACGACCCGCCGCGCCATTCTGCTCCGCGCGCTGACGCATGCGTTCGTCCATCGACTCGAGGCCGCGCACGAGATCGCGCGCCTTGTCAGCCGCCTGCGCGTTCTGACGCTGCGAGTTGCCTCCCTCGGCCGCAGCCTGCGCCTGCTGCACGCGTTGGCCGAGATCCGCGATGTCGCCGGCGATCTGCTGCTCGGCCTGATTCATCCAGCTCGTCGGCTGATTGCGCGCTGCTTGCTGCGTGTAGCGCAGTTTCTCTTCGACCTTTCGGCCACGAATCGTGTCGGCCGCATTCTCGAGCGCGCGTGACGCTTCCTTCTGATCACGCTTCGTGTCGAGCGCCATGCGATCGAGCTTCTGCTTGAGATCCTTCACCTCGTCCGCCATCACGCCCTTCTGCTCGGCGATCGACTGACGGAGCTGCTGCTGCGTCGCCTGATCCGTGCCTTGCTCACCGAGCTTCTGGACGTCTGACTGCACTTTGCGCTCTTGATCGGCGAGCTGCTGCGCCGCTTTGACCGCGTCGTTCATGTCGCGCCCCGACCGGCCATTCTTTTCTTGATCGAGGAGACGTCGCGCTTCGTTCAGGTTGTTGAGCGCGCTCTGCGACTCCGAGTTCTTCTGACTTCCATTGCTCGCCGCAGCTTTACGCATCGCGTTCGCCGCGTCCTGCAGACGACGCGACGCATCCGCGAGCGACTGCGACTGCTGTTCACGCGCGAGACGCTCGAGCTGGCGCGCTTGCTCCTCGGCCTGCTGCGCCATGTCGCGCTGACCTTGGCCACCCTGCGCCCCCGACTGGCCCATGCTGAGGCTATCGGCCTTTCGGCGCGCGCGGTCGTTCTCCTGCTGCTGGCGGGCCGCGAGCTGACGCAGCTTCTCGAGTGTTTCGTCGACCTGATTGTCGGCTTGTTGTTGCTGCTGTTGCTGTCCGCGCTGCACCGTCTCGTACTGATTGCGGAGACGGTCCTTCTGCAGCTCGAAGATGTCGGCGAGGTCCTGCGCGTCAGTCTTGTTCTGACCACCGCCGCCGCCACCGCCACCGCCGCCCTGCGAGACTTGGATCTCACGGAACACCGCTTCGGCGCGCTGCAACTGTTGCAGCGCGCGCTGTTCCGGCTGCAATGCTCCCTGCGCATTACCGGCACCGAGTTGCTTCTCGGCCGTGTCCATCGCGGCCGCTGCCTTCGGGAGAATGTCCGCGATCCGCTTCCAGTTGCTGTCGCTGCTCGCGATGCCGCGCTCGCGCAGTTTGTCCGCGAGCTGCGTCGCCTGCTCGCGCAGACGCTGCTGCGAGAGACGGATCGTCGCGAGGTTCTCCTCCATCGTCTTCTTGTCGGTCAACGCAACGTCGCGAACTGACTTGAACGTCGCGGCGATGATGTCGCGCTGCTTCTGCGACAACTGGCCGGCTTCGTCTTGATTGCCGCCACCGCCGCCACCACCACCGCCGCCCTGACGCTGACGGTACTCGTTGTCGAAGGGCCGGATGTTCATGAAGTAGATGTCCGTCGCTGCGCTCTGCGCGCCGCTGATGCCGTTGTTGTCGGTCGCGCGCGCGTAGTACGAGACGACGTCGCCCGGCTCGAGCTTCATTCCCTCGAGCATGAACGTGTAGCCCGCGCTGAGCTCGCGAATCGCTCGCGTGCCGTCGTGCAATGGCATCGTCTTCTCGGGCGATCCGTTCACTGAGTACACGAGATCGAGCTTCGCGACGCCGTAGTCGTCGTCCGCGCGCGCTTCGGTGTACACCTCGTCGACGGACAGCACCTTCTGATCGCGCCCCGGCTTCGAGAACTGCACCGTCGGTGGACGATCGGGCAGCACGTCGATCGAGTAGTCGAGCGAGCCCGTCACCATCTTTCCATCAGGACCCTGCAATTCGACTTTATAGAATCCGGGCTTGTCGACCTTCAGCATCGCGACGAGCCGGCCGTCTTCCGTCGGAACGAGCTTCAGCGTGTCGGTGCCGTCGACGATGACGCGTCCGCCGGTCGTCGGCATCGTCGTCCCGACGCGAATGCGCACCATGGTTCCCTTGAGCGCGGCGATGTCACCGGTGCTGTCGACGTCGTGCGGGGGCAACTGCGTGTAGGCAGGATAGCGATACTGCAGATCCATCCGCTTCACGTACGGGAGGTTCGAGACGTCGATCGTGTAGGTCGTCGACCGCACACCGTTCGCTTCGACCGCGTACTGCATCTTACCGTTGATGTCGAACATCCGGAACGCATAGCGTCCCGAGCTATCGGCGCTCATCTGGGCGCGCGTGAAGTTCGACGAATCCGCGCTCCGAACGAGCAGCTCGACATTGTCCGACGTGAAGCCGCGGAGCCGAGCGTCGATCATCAGATCGCCGCCCTTCGCGACCATGGTGTTGCCGGGCGAGACCGTGATGCCGAATGGATTCGTCGCATCGGATCGATTCCACGGCGCGACGACGAGTCGCACGCCATTTCGAATCACCGGCGGTCCGAAGATCGTGAGGAGCAGCGCAGCAGCGACCACGGCGGCGAGGATTCCGCCATTCGTGCGAAGCTCACCGGCATCGATCGCGCGGCCGTCGTTCACGCTGTGTACTCGTTCGACGGCAGCCCGCGTGAGTCGTTCGATGAGCGCCGGCGACCGAATCGTCGTGGCAGGCCCGGTCCCGGAGTTCTGCATCTCGACCGCCGTGAGCACCGAGGCCTTGAGCGAATGCTCATGCTCCTCGAGGTACATCGCGACGCGCTGGTCGTCGAATTTTGGCCGAAGGGGCAGCACGATGCACACGATCGCGACCACCGCGATGGCGATCAGCGACAGTATTCGGATCGTCATCACCGCGCCGTCGCCGTACTTCAGCGCATTCATCGCATACGCCGAGAGGGCGAGGATCGCCCAGCTCGCCGCGATGGTGATTGCCGCACCGCGCAACGCACGCTTCGCGCGATAGCGGTTCCGCACGCCGCGGACGACGCCGATCAGCTGCTGTGAGGGAACTCCAGGACCATGTGCGCTTTCCATCGTGCCCCCTGTTTTTTACTTCACAACTGTTTTAACTCGCCACCCGTGACAACCGGTTGGAAAGCATCGTCTCGGCGCCGAGGATGAGCAGGGCGACGAGCAAGAGATACCACCAAATACGCTGTCGACGTTCCTGATCCTGAGGAGTCGACGAATTGAGATCACCGCCGGGCACAGCCTGCCCCGGCACCGCGGTCACTGCTACAACTATGTCTTGCGGATCGAGATGCGACAAATCGGACTCGGTCGGATCGACATTCACCGCAATCGGCCGGCCGCTGCCGACCGGAGTATTTGGTCCCCGAAGCTCATAGAAGCCTTGCTCGCGCAAGCTCACGAGATGCCCTGCCCCACTCGGCGTCGCCCGCTCGCGAGCGCCCGACGGCGCTTCGATGACCAGCGCCGCGGCGCTGTCGGCGGCGCGTCCGCCGGTGAACGGCGTCGTCAACTCGCCGTGCCGAGATAAATCGAGGACGTCCCCCGCCACGAACCACGGACGTGGATCGGCGTACCGACCCGCATGTTTACCGAGTTGGTGGACGAATGGCAGGAAAACGGGTTGAAGCGGGAACGTGGTCCAATAGGGATCAACCGTCGACGGCCACATGATGAGCTTGCCCTCGCCGACGGACTTCTCGACGAGCGCCGGAGCACCGTCATCGAATCGCGCGAGCACGGAAGCGCCCGCGGCCGCGGTCATCGTGCGATAGCGATTGAACCGCGCCGTCGAGAAGTCGCCGCTTCGAGGCGCGTTGAAGATCTCGAAGATCGGATGCGAGTAGTCGACCGACGAGAGCGTTCCGCCGGCTTCGCCCGAACGATCCACCGTTGCGCCGAGGGTCGCCGGCATGATCGAACGCCACTCGACTGGCCATTCCTCGAAGCGCTCCAGCCCGGGCACCACAATGATCCCTGCCCCGCCCTCGAGCACCGCGCGCAAACGTCTGCCGACTTCGCCACTCGGTGGCGTGACTTCATCGAGGACGATCAGCGCGCGACCATCGAGGTCACGCGGCGTCAGTGCGTCGATCGACTTCTGCGCAACGCGGAACGACGGACGATCACCGATCGCAAGCGCGCGACTCAGGAACAGGCCTTGGTTCGGCCGTGGCTTCATCGGCTCGATGATCAGCACCGACACTGCTTCGTCGGGAGCGATCGTGAAGTCGAGAACGTCATCCTGCGTCAACGAATCGGGCGTGATGCGCACAGCGCCTTTCGTCGCGCTATTCGGGACAGCGATCGGAGTGAACGCAACCTGCGCAGCACCGTGTGCCGGCACAGTGGCTGGCTTCAGCTGCGCATCTCGACCACCGATCGCGAGCGTTGCCACGACATTTTTCGCCGTGGCGCCGGTGTTGATCAATCGCGCTGCAACGGTCACGCGATCGCGCTCACCTGTGCTGTCGCGATCGGTCGTCACCTGCGCGACGGCGACATCATTCGCAATCGGTCCGCCGAGATCTATAGGAGTAATGGTCGTACCGCGAGGAAAAACAATCTCGTTGTGATTCACCCAACCGACTTTCTGGTAGTCGGAGATGATCACGACTTCGCGACGCGGAAGCGTCGACGCGCCGATGATCTGCGACGCGAGCTTGAGCGCCGGCGCGTATCGCGTCGCCTCGGCGCTGAGCTTCGACGCGTTGATCGCGGCGGTGATGCGATCCGGCGTTGCCATCGGCTCGCTGGCGACTGCGGCGTCGTTCGCGAACAGCACGAGCGTCGCGTGGTCGCTGACGCCGAGGCCGCTCACGACTTTCTTCGCGGCATCCTTCGCCTTGGTGTAGCGATCGGCGTACCCCATGCTCGACGATCGGTCGAGCAAAATCACGACTTCGCGAGCGCCCGTGGTCGTGATCGCGTTCTGCCGTTTCTGGAAGAACGGCCGGGCGAACGCCGCGACGAACAGCGCGAGCGCGAGGCAGCGGAGGATCAGCAGCAGCAGATGCCGAATCTTCTGGCGTCGAACCGAGCGATACGGAATCCGCTGCAAGAACATCAACGACGGGAACTCGATGACGACCTTCCGTTCCCGGTTGATCAAATGAATGATCACCGGAACGGCAACGGCAGCGAGGCCGGCGAGGAAGGCGGGCGCGAGGAAGTTCACCGGACTCTATTGAAGCGTTGACGCATGCCGAGGTACGAGAACAGCGCCGTGTCGAGTGGCTTCGACGTATCGAACAGCGCATAGTCCGCGCGTGCTTCGACGATGCGCTTGAGCAGTGCATCCGTGTGATTCTTCATCAACTCTTTGTACTGGTCTCTCAAGTACTCGGGGATGATGGGCATTTTGTCGCCCGTCTCCATGTCGATGAAGTTGCTGGCGTCGGCGAACGAAAAGTCGCGTTCGCGCGGATCGAGCAAGTGGAACACCATCATGTCGTTGCCGCGGCCGCGCACATGGCTGAGTGCCTTGACGATGTCATCGACATCCTCATAAAAGTCTGAAATGAGGACGACGAGACTTCGGCGACGGAGCGTGTCCGACAGCTTCTTCAGCGGCGCGAGGAGTGTCGACTTCCCGGGCGTAACCTTCGCATCGCGGCCCTCGCGCTCCGTGCGGTCGAGCGTCTGCAGAATCCGCTGCAGATGCTTCGCCGACGGCGGCACATAGTCGACGATGTCGGTATCGATCAGCGCGACGCCAACTCGGTCGCGCTGGAGACTCGAGAAGTACGCGAGACAGGCCGCCAGATAGCACGCATACGTGAGCTTCGAGAGCCGCTCATTCTCGGGCAGCTTCCCGTACCGCATCGACGGCGAGACGTCCACGATGATCATGAGATTCGTGTTCGTCTCGGCCTCGAACTCCTTGAGAAAATACTTATCGCTTCGCGCCCAGAGCCGCCAATCGATGCGGCGAATGTCGTCGCCCGGCATATACAGTCGATGCTGAGCGAAGTCGGTGGACGACCCGAGGTGCGGCGACTTGTGCAAACCGTTGATGAAGCCCTCGACGACGGTCTTCGCGAGCAGCTCGAGATTCCCGATCCGCGCGAGTACGCTCGGATCGAGAAACGAAGTGGTCGTCGGCTGGGCTGCGCTCGTCACATCCCGCTCTTCGGAACCGGCACCGCGGCGACGAGCTTCTCGATGACTTGATCCGCCGTCACGCGCTCCGACTCCGCGTGGAAGTTGAGGAGCACGCGGTGACGGAGCACCGGCTTCGCGAGCGCGCGAATGTCCTCGTAGCTCACGTTGTACCGGCCGTCCATCAGCGCACGCGCTTTTCCGCCGAGGATGAGCTGCTGCGGCGCGCGCGTCGAGGCGCCGTAGGAGACCCACTGCTTGATGAAGTCCGGCGCCTTCGGGCCCGGACGACTCGTGCGCGCCAGGCTCACCGCATAGCGCGCGACCGGCTCGGCGATCGGAACGCGACGCACGAGCTGTTGGAATGCACGAATGTCCTCGCCCGTGACCGCGTGTTGGAATTTGTGATTCATCACGGACGTCGTCGTCGTCGCGACCTTCACCTCCAAATCCTCCGGGAGGTATTCCATGACGATGTTGAACATGAACCGGTCGAGCTGCGCTTCCGGCAGCGGATACGTGCCCTCGAGCTCGATCGGGTTCTGCGTCGCGAAAACGTGAAAGGGCTCCTCGAGCTTGTACGTCTTCCCCTGCACCGTGACGCGATGCTCTTGCATCGCTTCGAGCAGCGCCGACTGCGTCTTCGGCGGCGTGCGGTTGATTTCGTCGGCGAGCACGATGTTCGCGAAGATCGGCCCGGGCGTGAATACCATGCGGCGACGTCCGGTTTCGGGATCGTCTTGAATGATGTCGGTGCCGGTGATGTCGCTCGGCATCAAGTCCGGCGTGAACTGAATGCGCGAGAACTTGAGGTCGAGCACTTGCGCCATCGTGTGGATGAGCAGCGTCTTCGCGAGACCTGGCACACCGACGATGAGACTGTTGCCACCGGTGAACAGCGACAGCAGCACGAGATCGATGACCTCTTCTTGACCCACGATGAGCTTTCGCAGCTCGGCGATGATCTGGTCGTGGCCGGCTTTGAGGCGGTCCGCGAGCGCAATGTCGTCAGAGGAGTCGAGCGACGGGGCAGAGACGGTGGTGGCCAAGAGGAGAATCGGTTAAAGGTTGCTTTAGCTAGACACTGATGCTGAGGGCTAGATGCTGTGTATCGCCGGTCAGAGCGTTTCGGGTGATGGGCCTCGGGCTTTGCGTTGCGCGTCTAAACGGAGGAACTCGTAGCACGTAACTCATCACCCGAAACACTCTGACCGGCGGAATTCCGCTCAATCGCCGTTAAACAGTTTCAGTACGCACTCTCGCAATCCTCAATGTGTGAGAGCGTAGATCACGTAATTGACACCGAGTTTGTACGTCTCATTCGCCGCCGCGATCGGCACAAACCCGCTGGCGGAGAACTGCCACGCCTCACCGATGTCGTTGTCGACGTTCGCGATGAGCATCAGCCGTTTCTTGGGATCGTTGTCTTCATAGATCCCCCAGTATGACGGGGGACGCGTTCCGTACGCGTTGGTGCCCGAGATCGCTGCCTTCAAATCGATCTTGAAGAACGAATCGAAGATCGGCTCTTTGCCCGTCAGCTCGACCCACTTCGCGGTCGGGATCGCGCGACCGACGATCTCTTTGAGATTCGTGAAGTCGTAGTTGCCGCCCCAGCCCTCGCGGAAGTCGTCGAAGATCATGAAGCCCCCTTTCCGCAGATACGCGCGGAATGCCGCGATCTCCGTGTCCCTCGGCTGCCACCCGCCGGGCTCCGACATGTAGCTCACCGGATACTTGAAGACCGCCGGATCATCCATCGCGACGATCACACCGCCGAGCATGTCCCCGTGTTCGACGAACGGCCGCACGAGGCTGATGTCGCGCAGAATCTTCGTGAAATTCTCCTCAGCGTCCGGATAGTCGTGCGACCAACCGGGGCCTTCACGCCCAGACCAGTGCAAGAAGCCTCGGTACTTGATGCGCGCAAATGTGAAACGACCATCGTACTCGGGATTGCCGTGCCAATCCGGCGGCGTATAGAACTCGTCGGAGTTTCCGAACGACGTGTTCCGCCGCGGCGGCCGAGGGAACTGCGCTTCGACAACCGTCGTCGTTGCCACCGACACCAACGCCGCTAGTCCCATCATTCTGAGAAGTCTCATGGCATCTTCTCCGTCTGTGGCTTTCCAGTCCGCGCGTCGTACAACGTCAACAACAAGGTCTGCGCCTTCTCGTAGTTTGGGGCTTCCTCGAGCGAGCGAAGCACGCTCTTCCGCGCCGCCGCGTCGTCGTTCGCTTCGTGCTGCGCCAACGCCAGCTGATAGTACGCGTCAGCCTTGTCTGCCGGGGAAAGCGCGACGATCGCCGCTCGCTCTCGGACAGCCAGTTGCTTGTCGCCCGCCGTTTTCGCGAGATCAGCCAGACGCCTGTGCGTATCTGGATCGAACGGATTGACGAACATCGCGCGATCCAACGCATCCGCCGCTCCCTTCGCGTCGCCGGACTGCTGCAAGATGTCGGCGAGCTTCATCAGCGCCTTCGAGTTCGTCTCCGTCAGCGACGTCCACTTCGCCAGCACCTCGGCCTGCTTCTTCGTGTCGCCCTTTTTCTCGTAGGCAGACGCGAGCAGCGCGTATGGACTGTCGTCGCCACCGTACTCGGGGAACATCGCTCGCGCCCGCTCGAGCAGAGGAATCGCGTCGTCGACCTGGTTCCGCGCGAGCAGCCCCATACCGGCGAGCAGCTGAACGCCGAAGTCGTTCTGCGCGTCGTTCGCGAGTCGCTTGAGCTGATCCGGCGGCATCGACTCATCGATCTTCGGCGGATCCTTCGTGATCGACGCGAGCACTCCGCTGAATCGCGCCTTGATGTAGTCCTCGAACTTCTTGTCAAAGGCCTTGATGTCGATGTTCAGAACTTTCTGAAACACCTGATCCGTCGTCTGCCCTTCCTTATACGCCTGGAGCATCTTCAGGATGGCCGCTTCGCCGCCGTAGTCGCGCGCGATGAGCTCGCAGACGAGCGACGCCTGGTAGTACGAGAGCTGCACTTGCCCCGGGAACGTCGGATGCATGAACCCGTCGTTCATCCGGCTCACTGGCACGAGCTTCCCCGCCTTGAACGCCGCAAGGAAATCCGGCGACGCGCCGAAGCCCCAACCCGGCCGCGCGTGATGCTCTTCGTAGACCGACAATCCCTCCGAAAACCAGCGCGGAATGCGATTGTCCGTCGACCCGAGCGTGAACGTGTGCGCAAGCTCGTGCCACACTGTCGAGCCCCAGTTGAACGGACCCGCGTCCTTTGCCGCCGGCGAATCGAACGCCAGCGTCGTTCCGAAGCTCACACCGAGTGCCCCAAGACCCGCGAGACCCACGGTTCGCACGGAGAAGTCCGCATGGCTCCGGAAGACTTCGATGCGAATCGGCGGCGGCGGACTGTACGCGTACTTCTTCGAGAAGGTCGCATACGCCTGCTCGGCGAGATCTTTCAAATACACTGAAAGGATCGGCGCCTCGTCCTTCTCGATCATGAACTGGAAGTTCTTGCTCGTGATCAGATCGTAATTCTTGTACGTGTCGAGCAGATCGAGCGTGTTCTTTACCCACACGTTGTAGGGATCGCCGCCGAACGACGTCTCGAGACTCTTCCGCCCTTCGGTGATCTGGCCGAGTCGCAGCTGATTCATCCCCAGCACACCCCACGCGCGCCAGTCTTTCGGATCGAGCGTCACACCTTGCTTCGCGAAATCCGCGGCGGCCTTGTACAATCGCACCTGCGCGGCAAGCTCGCCCAGCTTCGAAAAGAGCTCCGCGTCTTTGGCGTTGATCGCGAGCGTTCGCTGGCGTAGCGCCTCGAAGCCCGGCTGATCGTGCGTCAGGAACTTGATCGCTGACGCGACAGCCAACGCGTGCGTGTTCGACGGATTCGTCTTGAGCGCTTTGTCGATGTCTGTCTGCGCACCCGCATAATCCTCGAGATCCAACAACATTTCGGCGTGTAGCGTGCGCGCGTCGACGTACTCGGGATTGATGTTCAGCGACGCGCGCAGCAGCGAATCGCCGCCCGCCTGTCCGTCGGCCTGCAGCCGCTTCGCCGCGCCGAGCAATGCGCGCGGGTTGTTCGGATTCATGTTCAGCGCTTCTTCGAAGGTCGACTGCGCGTCAGCGAAGTTGTACTTGCTGAGGAACAGTTCGCCGAGCTTCACTCGCGCGTCGCTGTTGAGCGGATCGACGGACAGCGCGCGGTCGTATGCTCGCAGCGCGTCCTTGAAGAGTTGCGGATCATTCGCGCCGAGGTACTCGACAGCCGTCGCGACTGCGACGAGCTCTTCGCTCGTGAGGCTCGAGCCGCCGGACGCATTGTAGATGTCGATGAACTTGTCGAACTCTTTCATCGCGCCGTCGCGGTCGCCGCGATCGAAGTGCATCTTCGCGAGGTTGAGCCCCGCGACGAGACTGTCAGGCGCGTGTTCGCTTCGGGATTTGATGAACGCACTCTCGGCCGCAGCGAGCTTGCCGCGCGTCAGCAGCACTTCGCCGAGCGTGTTCCACAGGAGCGCACCACCCTTTGCCGCCGTCGCCTTGCGTGCCGTCAATTCGGCTTCGTCGTACTTGCCGATCGTCGCGTAGGCGCGCGCCAGCTCGCGCTGCGCCGCGGCGTAATCTTCGCTCGAGGCCGGGACCTTCGAGAGAATCGTGATCGCTTCCTGATACTTGCCGGTGCGAAGACGATCTCGGCCTTCATCGATGTCCTGCGCTGCGGCGAGCGCCGGTCCAAGCGACAGCGCCGCGAGGGCGATTCCCAGCAACTTCATTTGCCCTCCATTTCGCGAATCGACTTCGCTTTCCGCGCCAGCTGCACGAGCAGCGTCTCGAGAGCGTCGTCGTACGCGTCGGCATTCATCGACGTCTTCTTGATCTTCAGCGAATCGATCTGATCCTCGAGCGCGAACTTGTCCTTGTAGAGCGCGGCAAGCCGCGGATCGTTTCCGGCCGCGCGTGAAACGCCGGCATCGAAGAAGAACCGCCGCGCGAGCAGGCCTTGTCCCGTGCGTCCATCAGGCTCGGCCACGCCTTCCTTCGCGCCGAGGTCGTCGAGCTGGGCGTGCTCGGTCTGGAGACGCGTGTCCGTCTCGTACACGCGCTTCGTCTCGATCACCGCGTATCGAAATGCTTCGAGCAGAGAGACGCGATTGTCTTTGTCGGCGTCCGCGACGTCCTGACTCAGCGCGTTGGCGAAGAATTGCCCGAATCGCGACTCATTCCGTTCGAACGAGCTCTTCGTGGCCGTGATGATGACGCGATTCGGCCCGGAGACTACGGGAAGCATATCCCCACTCGCACTCGTGAGGTCGACGAATGCGACCTTCTGCGTCGGAAACTTCGAGAGCAGCGCCGCGAAATCGCGCGCGCTCAAATCCGGACCTGGGATGCTGATCTTCGATTCTTCGCGTTCGCCGCTTCCGTGCCCCACGAGCACGAGAATGAGCTGCTCCGCTGGTCCCGCTTTCGCCGCAATCTGTCCGACGATTCGTTCGACGTTCGCCTTCGTCGACTGTCCTCGGTAAAACTGCGCCTTCATCACGGAATCTTCGCCGAGCCACACGATCGCCGAGTCTGGAATTCCGAACCGGCGGTTCGCGGCAAGGGCGATGTTTTGAGAAATCTGAATGAACGACTGGCGGTACTTCGCTTCACCGCTCAGCCCACTGACGATGACGAGGTGCGTCTGAGCCGCCACAGGGAAGGTCGAGAGCAGCAACATCATCGCCGTCATCCTGATGCGAGCGAAGCGAGCGGAGGACCTGCTTGTCCGCTGTTCCGTGGTAACGACGTGACCCAAAAGCAGGTCCTCCGCTGCGCTTCGCGCAGCATCAGAATGACGCCCCGTCATGCCAACCCCCGCAGTTTGCGGTATGACCACTCCGCTGTGACGAGAGCGAGGAGCAGCAACAACACCGCCGGCATGTCCCACAGATCCATCTGATTCACCACCGTCACACCGTGTTTGCTGAGCGCGACGTCCTCGGCGAGTGTGCCCGCAGTCGCCGGTGTATAGAAGCGACCACCAGTCTCAGTCGCGATGCGCTTGAGCAGCGGCGCACGCATCTCGGCGTCGAAGTATTCCGTGTTCAAATCGGCGACGCGAAGGTACGTCGTGTCGCTCACGAGCTCCCCTGTGGGAGACGTTGCGTCGACGCGCACCGTGTACACACCCGGCTGATCCGGTGTGAACGTTCCGCGATACTCACCGTCGCGATCGATCGCCCAGTCGAGCACGAGCTCGCGCTTGTCGCCGCTGTCGCTCGTCACGTGCGCAAGAACTTTCGCGTCGTTGCGCGGCAAATACATGCTGTCCGCAACCGTCGCACGAATCGCCACCGGACGCTTCGGATTGAACTGATCCGCAGGCAACGACGCCACGACGCGACTCGGAACGTCGCCCGTGATCCACCGCAGCATCTGACGCCAGAACCGCGAGAACGTCTGATCGTCGTCGCCGGTGAGCGGATTCATCTGCCAATTCCACGAGTCCTGCACCGGAAACGCGACCGATAGTCCGCGACCGTATCGCTGGTACACCAGGACAGGCTGCTCCCACGAGCGCAGCGGCGCACCCGGCTCGCCGGCACGTCCACCCTCGTGCAACGTGCCTTTGATCAACACCACCGCTCCGGGCTTCGTCTCGCGAATTCGATTTACGCTCGTCACCGGCGGAAGCTTCTTCCACGTGTCCAGCGACACGCCCGGCGACGCCGCGATTTGCGCGACCGCGTGACTCGCACCCGCCGGCGTCAGCGAGACATCCAAATCGGAGAAGAATGTCATGGAGTCGGCGACCGCATCGCCTTGCACGACGACCGGCATCACCTCAGCGAGCGGCGTTCCGGCATAGCCGCCTTCTGCGAACGAACGACGGCCACCGAGGAAGAGCAGTCCGCCGCCGCGCACGTTGACGAAGTCCGCGAGCATCGCGAGCTGGTCGTGCGTGAAGAAGCTCGCCTCGATGCTGCCCAGAATGATCGCGCGGTAACGGAACAGCTCCGCGCGACTCTTCGGGAATCCACTCGCCAGCTCGTCCGCCGAGTCGATCGCGAGTCGGAGGAACTTGTTCTCGGCGGTCCGCTGCAGCGCGACGACCTGAATGTTCGAATCCGCTTCGACCGCGGCGCGAATGAACCGCATCTCGTAGCGCGGCTCGCCTTCGACGTAGAGAATCTTCTCGCGGCCATCGCGAACGTCGACGAGCACTTGCTGCGAGTTGTTCTGCTCGACCTGCTCGCCTTGTTGTAATGGAATTCTAAAGGTGAACGCCCGCGCGCCCCCATCATGCGCCGTGACCGCAAGGCGCACCGGCGCGATATCGCCATCACTCGGCAGCACGATCGAGTCGCGCGAGACGATGCGACCACCATCCTCGACGACCACCGGGACCTTCGTGCCGGAGAAGCCGCGCTGGCGAATCAACAGCTCCGCGACGAGCGTCCCGCCCTTGAGCACAGAGCGCGATGCTTCGACTCGGCGAATCTCGATGTCTTTGTCGAAGCGGTCGGCGCCGAGTCCGACGGTGAAGATCGGGACGGACTTCGCGCGAAGGGAAAGCAATTCGTCCCCGATCGGCGTTCGCGAATTGTCCGCGCCGTCGCTCAACACGACGAGGCCGGAGAGCGGAACGCCGTCGAGCTCTTGGCGTGCTTGCTCGATCGCTGCGCCGAGGTGCGTCTCGGTTGCGTTGAAGGAAAGGTCGGCCGCGCTGTCGACGCGCTGCGCGTTCGACGAGAAGCGGAACATGCGAACGATGAACTTTTGTCGAAGCGCTTTGAGAAGCGTGCTGTCAGGTCCGCCGAACGAATGCTCGATCCAATCGCTTCGCTGTTTGCCGTTGCGATCGGCGATGCGCATGCTGCGCGAGTCGTCGACCAACACGCCGACGTAATTGCGTTGCGTGACCGCCGCCGAGAGAAGCAGCATCGGGCGGAAGAGACAGATGACCAGCACCGCCAGCGCCGCGACGCGTAATGAGCCGAGCACCCATCGGTCGCGCTTCGTACTTCTGCCGCGAACACCGGCGTAGCTCAACACCGCCGGCACGGCGATCACGAGTGCCGCCAGCAACAAAATGACCAGCGACGGAGAAGCGCCGAAGGCGAAATTACCCTTCGCGAACTCCGTCGGCCGGTATTTGAATAGGAATTGAAAAATTCCTTCCAGCCGCTGCGGCATGGCTATTGGCTACTGGCTGTTGGCGATTAGCTATCGGTCGCTGGTCGTCGTTTCCTGGTCTGCTCTATAGACCACGAGCCAACAGCCACATTCCAATAGCCACGTTCATAAACTACGACGCGCGCGCCACTAGGGTTGAGACACCCCGACTCCGATCCACAGTTCCTTCGCGCACGACCTACTACACTTTCCCAACATGCTTGCCCGCTATCTCACCTGCGACGTCTTCACGAATCGGAAGTTCGGCGGCAATCAGCTCGCGGTCTTTCCCGACGCGCGCGAGATCGCTCCTGAGCTAATGCCACAGATCGCACGAGAGTTCAACTACTCGGAGACGACATTCGTTCTGCCACCAGCCGACCCGAGCCATACTGCAAAGGTGCGCATCTTCACGCCCGGCGGCGAGTTGCAGTTCGCCGGACATCCAACGGTCGGCACCGCTCACGTCCTTGCTGCCACAGGAACCATTCCGCTCACCGGCGACGAAACGCGCATCATCCTCGAAGAAGGCGTCGGGCCCGTTCCTGTCACGATTCGTTCGCACGGCGGCAAGCCCGAGTTCGCACAACTCTCGGTTGCAAAGCTGCCCGAAGTTGGACCGCCGCCGCCGTCGAACGAGAAACTCGCCGCCATGCTCTCACTTTCGCCGAGCGATCTTGTTGGCGGGGAGATGATGCCGCAAGCCGTGTCGTGTGGGACACCGTTTCTCTTCGTCCCCTTGACGGATCGACGCGCGGTCGGGCGTGCGCGCGCCAAACCCGATCTGTTCGAGAGCGCGTTGAACGGCTACATCAGCGATAAGGTCTTCGTGTTTGCGATGGATCCCGAATCGCACGAGCATCACGTTCGCGCTCGCATGTTTGCGCCGGCGATCGGCGTCCCCGAAGATCCCGCCACCGGAAGCGCCGCGGTTGCGATGGGTGGCTACCTTGCGGCACGCGACCCCCGTTTCGATGGAACGCTGCGCTGGGTCGTCGAGCAGGGTTTCGAGATGGGGCGCCCGAGCATCCTCGAGGTCGAAGCAGACAAGAAAGCGGGCAAGGTGGTTGCGGCGCGCGTCGGCGGCAGCACTGTATTGATGTGCGAGGGGACGATCGACTTATGACGATTCAATCCGATTCCGACCTGGCGGGAATGCGGGCGGCCGGAAAGCTTGTCGCGCTCGCATTGCGCGAGATGCGAGCCGCGGTTGTACCGGGAATGACGACCGAACAGTTGGACGACATCGGCGCGAAGTTCATGCGCCAGCGCGGCGCTCGGTCAGCCCCGCAGCTCACCTACGATTTTCCTGGATTCAACTGCATCAGCGTGAACGATGAAGTCGTTCATGGAATCCCAGGCCCGCGCATTCTCAATCCGGGCGATGTCGTGAAAATCGACGTCACCGCGGAGCTCGATGGCTTCATCGCCGACTCAGCGATCACAGTCGTGTTGCCGCCTGTGACGACGCGGGCACACAACCTCGCGCAGTGCGCCCAGACGGCGTTCAAGAAGGCGGTGAAGTTCGCGACCGCGCGCACTCGTGTGGCGGAGCTCGGGCGGGCCGTTGAGTCCGAGGTACACCGGTGGGGCCACTCGGTGGTCCGCGACATGTGCGGCCACGGCGTCGGTCGCGGACTTCATGAAGAGCCGTCAGTCCCGAACTTCTATAGTGCGCTCACGAAAGGCCGGCTCGAGGACGGAATGGTCATCGCGCTCGAGCCGATCATCTGTGAGAAGCCCTCGAAGGTCGTCGAGGACGATGATGGCTGGACGATCCGAACGGCGAATGGCTGTCTCGCCGCGCACTACGAGCACACGATCGTGATTCGCGAGGGGCGGGCGGAGATTCTGACGGCGGCATAGATGGGGAGCGTCATCCCGAGCGAAGCGAGAGATCGCTTTCGCAAAGGCAGTTCAAAGGCCTCGCCGAGATAGCGGTCCCTCGTCGCTACGCTCCTCGGGATGACTCAGATGACCTCGTCGATGCTCTTCGGCCAATCCTCTTTGAGGAGTCGCGAGAGTCCGCGATCCGCGAGGAGCTTCCCGTCCGTCTGACACCGCGCGCAGTAGTTCGTCTCGTTGTCCGCGTATCGAATCCGCTGCACCGGCGTACCGCACACGGGACACGGTTGGCCGAACTTCCCATGCACCGCCATCTCCGGCCGAAACGCCGTCACCTTCTCTGGAAATCCCTCGGCCGCCTCGGCGCGCAATCGGTCGGTCCACTCGACGAGGACGGTCTTCGTCGCATCGAACAGCGTCGCGATCTCTTCGTCACTCAGCCGACGCGTCAGCTTCACCGGCGACATCTTCGCCCGGTGTAAGATCTCGTCCGAGTACGCGTTCCCAATTCCGCTGAAGAGCCGCGGATCGGTGAGCGACCGCTTTACCGTATGACTCTCGACCCGCAGTCGCTCGGCGAATTGGTCGACCGTCGCGTCGAGGACCTCGAGTCCGCCGCGCTGAAAGTCTGCGAGTCCGGCCGTGCCTCGAACGAGATGCAGCGACGCGCGCCGCTTCGTGCCCGCCTCGGTCAGCGTCAGCGTTCCGATCGGAAACTCGAACGCCGCGAGGTCGCTCTTCTTCGCGCCCTTCCCGCCTCGCGGCTTCCAATGCAACCGGCCGGCGATCATTAGATGAATGACGATGTAGAGCTCGTCCTCGAGCGCGATCACAACGCGCTTGCCAAGTCGCATGACGCCGATGGCCTCTTTGTCGACCAGGGCTGACAGCGGCGGATCCACCGTCCTTAAAAGGAACGGCGTCCCGAGCTTGATCTCTGTGAGCGGCTGCCCGACGATCCGGCTCGCGATCGCCTCGACGTAGACCGTTATGTCCGGGAGCTCAGGCATGCAATGAATGCTTGACGCATTGTCATGTTTACTTTACAGTATGTCAGGCTTACACGTCGTCTGTCGTGCTGAGCCAAACCCGTTCGGAGGGCCCGATGAAGGTGGTCTCGCTCGACAAAGCTCTCAAGCTCTGGGGATTGGGACTCGTCGCCGTGGTCGTGATGTACTTCGGCGGAAAGTTCAGCGATTCCATCGGCGCAAACGAGACTGCGTCGATGACCCTCAAGTGGACCGCGGTTGCAGTCGCGGTCGGCTGCATGATCCCGTGGCTGTGGTTCATCGGGTGGAGCATCTCGCTCACCGACGAGTACTTCCGCCACGTGGCGGTGGTCGGCACGGCGGCGGCGTTCATCGTCAACGCGCTCGTTCACGTCGGCTACAACACCATGCAGGCCGCGCGAATGGTGAGCTGGAGCTCGCACCTCCTCGAGCTGCCGGTCGGAATGATCGTGTGGGTCGCGTGCGTTTCGGTCGCTGCGATCTACTATCGACTTCGCCTGTGAAAAACCGGCTCAAGGTCATGCGCGCCGAGCGAAACTGGTCGCAGCAAGAGCTTGGGATGCGCGTTGGCGTTTCGCGCCAAGCGATCAACGCGGTGGAGACCGGCAAGTTCGATCCAAGTCTTCCGCTCGCGCTCAAGCTCGCCCGCGTGTTCGACACGACGGTCGAAGCGCTCTTTCAACTCGACGCCGAGGACTGAGGGATGCGCGCGTACACGTTCGAGGAGTACATCGACCGCTCGCCGCGAGTGGTGTGGCAGACGCTCGTCAATCTCGAGGTCGCGCCGAAGTGGCGTCCGCTCATTCAGTCGATGTCGACGGAAGATGGCGAACCCGTTCACGCCGCCTCGAAGATTCGGGTGACGATCGAGTTCCTCGGGCAGCGCCAGTCGCGTGTGTCGACGACGATTGCGTTCGAGCCGGAGCGGCGGTGGGCGCTGCGTTCGTCCGACCGGCCGGAGATGGAAGGCGTGTTCGATTTCGTGCTGAGCGCGGACGGCAATGGAACGCGAATCGTGGCGACGTGCGACTTGACGTCGCATGGATTCAAGGCCTGGGTGTTTTTGCCACTCATCGCGCGCGGTGAGCGCGAGCGGCGCCGTGAGATGCTCGGGAACCTGAAACGGTACGTCGAGCAAACCTTCCCGAGGTAGAGCGGAGAGTCGGGTCCGGGGTCGGGGGCCAGAGGTCCGAGGTCAGGGTGAGAGCCATGAGATCTCAGAGCTTCCAGTCTGAGACCTCGGCTGCCTGGATGCTTCGTTTGTTCACTGGCTTTCCGCTGACCGACGTCCGATGACCGATGTCCGACCCGGCGTTTGGAGGCACGCAGTTTACGCCGTTACGCCTTTTCGGAGGTCGGGAATCGGCTGTCGGTCAGCGGAAAGCCAGTGAGCGGAGAGGCAAGTCCGACCGAGAGTGTCTCGGACTGGGAGCTTTGAGGTTTGAGTTTCGCCCTGACCTCGGATCTCTGATCTCCGACCCCTCAAAAGCCCAACGCTTTCCGCCACGACGGTGTCAGAGAAAGAGGCTCCCTCAAGAATTCAGGGGAGAGCTTGTCCGCGGAGGATCATTTCGGCATCTTCCCATCAACAATTCAGGGGAACACCGTGGCTACCGTCGATCTCGATCTCCTCCAAGGCACGCTCGACCTCCTCATCATGAAAACGCTCACGTGGGGACCGCGCCACGGCTACGCCGTCGCGTCGTGGATCCGTGAGACGACCAACCAGCGCCTTCAAATAGAAGAGGGCGCCCTCTACACCGCCCTCCACCGCATGGAAAAGCGCGGATGGCTCGAGGCCGAATGGGGGCTCTCCGAGAACAACCGGAAAGCGAAGTACTACCAGCTCACCGCACAGGGCAGACGACAGCTCCGCACGAAGACTGCCGTGTGGACCGAATACGCGAGCGCCGTCTTCCAGGTCCTTCAGGTCTCCTGACCGCTCAGATCGATCTCCCGACGCACGGAGGAACGATGACTCGCATTCCCGGACTCAAGCGCTTCATGCGCGTCGACCGTGACCGCGCCGGTATCGACCGCGCGGTGGCGGACGAGCTCGAGTTTCACTTCGACATGACCGTCAAGGAGCTCGTCGACAGTGGAATGCCGCTCGACGAAGCACGGCGCGAAGCGCACCGTCGTTTCGGCGACGTCGATCGCACGCGAGCGAACCTGGCGACGATCGACCGATCACACGTCGAGCATCAGCGGCGCGCCGACTGGTGGGCCGCGTTCACACAGGATTTCCGCTATGCGCTGCGGGGCCTGCGCCTCAAACCCGCGTTTGCGCTCTCTGTCATCGCGACGCTCGGCTTGGGACTCGGTGCCAACGCCACGATGTTCGGCATCGTCGATCGCCTCCTCTTCCGGCCGCCGGCGATGTTGATCGCGCCGGATCGCGCCTCGCGCCTCTACGTCGCGCGAACGAGCGACGGCAAGGAACGCATCGAAAGCTCGGTCGGGTATCGCACCTATCTCGACCTGCGCGAAGGAACGAAGTCCTTCGACGCGATGACGCCGTACTACTGGAACTACATCGCCGTCGGCACCGGCGCCTCGACGAAGGAGCTGGAGATCGGCGTCAGCGCCGCCGACATGTGGAAGATGTTCGACATCAAGCCAGTGATCGGACGCTTCTTCACGGACGACGAGGATCGTCCGCCCGCGGGAGCGAACGTTACAGTTCTCTCATACGCATTCTGGCAAACGCAATTCGGCGGCCGACCGGATGTACTCGGCACCACGATCGACATCGGACGAGGCAGGTACACGGTCATTGGCGTCGCGCCCGACGGCTTCCGCGGTTTTACGAATGATCCCGTCGCGGCATTCATTCCGATCACGGCGCACGCGGGCGGCGAGTTCCGTGGCCGCAAGACACCATGGTACGCGTCGTACGGTATCTCGTGGTTCGACATCTTCGCGCGCCGCAAACCCGGTATGACGCCCGCCGCGGCGAGCGCTGATCTCGCGGCCGCGTACCAGCGCAGCTATCGGCATCTGCTCGAGGCGTACCCGCGCGAAACCCCCTTCGCCATCGCGAAGCCTCGCGCATTCGCGGGTCCATTGCTCCGAGACCGCGGCCCGAACGAAGGCAACGAAGCGAAAGTCGCGACGTGGCTCGTCGGCGTCGCGGCCATCGTCCTCGTGATCGCCTGCGCGAACGTCGCCAATCTGCTGCTCGCTCGCGCGCTCAAGCGCCGCCGCGAAATCGCTGTCCGACTCGCCCTCGGCGTCAGCCGGTCGCGACTCCTGATGCAGCTCGTCGTCGAGAGCCTCATGCTGGCTGTGCTTGGCGGATTCGCGGGTATTCTCGTCTCGCAGTGGGGCGGCGCAGTGCTGCGCTCCCAACTCCTCGGCGACACGAACATGCCGTCGGTCCTCACCGATACGAGAAGTCTCATGTTCGTCGGCGCGCTCGCTGCTGTCGCCGGAATGCTCGTCGGGGTCGTGCCGGCGTTTCAGGCCGGACGAACTGACGTCGCGGCCTCGCTCAAGGCGGGGTCGCGCGAGGCGACGATGCAGCGGTCAAGGCTCCGCGCCGGATTGCTTGTCGCACAGGCTGCACTCTCGGTCATTCTTCTCGTCGGTGCAGGCCTGTTTTTGAGAAGTCTCATGAATGTCCAAAACATCCGACTGGGATACGACGCCGATCGGCTGTTGTGGGTGTCGGTCAACACGCGTGGCACGACTCTGGACACCGCGACGCAAGTCGCGCTGCGGCGCTCACTGATGGAGGCGGCCAAAGCGCTGCCGGAAGTCGAAGAGGCAGCACGCGGAGTGACCGTGCCCTTCTGGAGCACGTGGGGCGTCGACCTCTACGTCGCCGGCATCGATTCCGTCAACAAGCTCGGTGACTTCACGCTGCAGGCCTCGACCCCGGAATTCTTCCGAACCGTCGGCACGCGCATCCTGCGCGGCCGCGGGCTCTCAGCCGAGGATCGTGCGAATGCACCGCGCGTAATCGTGATTGGGGATGCGATGGGAAAGCGCTTGTGGCCGAACGAAGATCCGATCGGAAAATGCATTCGCGTCGACGCGGACACGGTGCCCTGCAGTACCGTCGTCGGCATCGCCGAGGACGTGCGGCGCGGAAATCTCACTGCGCCCGACCTGCACTATTACCTGTCGATCGAGCAATTCCCCAGCGACTTCGGCGGCGTCTACGTGCGCACGCGTGGTCCAGCCAAGGCGCAGCTCGAGCGCGTGCGGCGCGCGCTGCAGCAGCACATGCCCGGCGAGACATACGTCAACGTGCTGCCGCTCTCGAAGATTCTTGGGAGCGAGACGCGCTCGTGGCGACTCGGAGCAACGATGTTCGCTGTATTCGGCGCCCTCGCGCTCGTGCTCGCAGCAATGGGTCTGTACAGCGTCATCGCGTACACGGTGACACAGCGGACACACGAAATGGGTGTGCGTGTGGCGCTTGGTGCACAACGCGGAAGCGTCATTCGAATGATCGTCAGTGAGGGACTTCGCGTCGTGTTGCCGGGCGTTGCGCTCGGCACAGTCGTCGCGCTGGCGAGTGGGCGGTGGATCGCGCCGTTGTTGTTCCAGGTCACACCCACGGATCCATCGATCTTCACCGGGGTCGTGGCGACGCTGGTCGCCGTCGCAGTGCTCGCGAGCTGGATTCCCGCGCGGCGGGCGTCGCGCATCGATCCAACCGAAGCGCTTCGAGCCGACTGACGGACCACACCATGGGGCGCATCGACGGCATCAGACGCTTGCTCCACATCCAGCGCGATGGCGCGGGTGTCGACCGCGCCGTCGATGAGGAACTGCAGTTTCACTTCGACATGACGATGAGAGAGCTCATGAACAGTGGAATGAGCCCGGACGACGCGAAGCGCGAGGCGAGTCGTCGGTTTGGCGACGTCGAGGGCGCGCGGGAACGGCTTTCGCGAATCGACCGATCCCGCCTTGGGCGCGAACGGCGAACCGAGTGGTGGAGCGCGTTCGCGCAGGATCTTCGATATGCATTGCGCGGACTTCGCCTCAAACCGGCATTCGCGCTCGGAGTGATCCTGACGCTTGGCCTGGGCATCGGCGCAAACGCGGCCATGTTCGCGATCGTCGATCGCCTGCTCTTCCGGCCGCCCGCCTTCGCCATCGCGCCGGAGCGCACGCACCGCCTCTACTTCGCGCGCATGGTCGATGGCAAGGAGTTCATCGGCGGCAACGCGCAGTATCAGCGATTCCTCGATTTCGCTCGCGACTCGAAGTCGATGGAGCTCATCGCGGCGTACTCTGAAAATCGGCGCGCCGTCGGCGTCGGCGAAGCGGCGCGCGAGCTGAACATCGGCGGCATGAGCGCCAGCATGTGGCAGCTGTTCGACGCCCGTCCGGTGATCGGCCGATTCTTCACTCCCGACGAGGATCGCTCCGGCGATATCGCGCGTGTCGTCGTGCTCGGGTACGGATTCTGGCAATCGGAGTACGCCGGCGCACGCGACGTCATCGGAAAGCGCATCAATATCGGTCCAGCCGAGTACACGATCATCGGCGTCGCGCCGCGCGGATTCGCCGCGGCGGAAATGGTGACGCCGACCATGTTCATCCCGATCACCGCGTCGGCGGTCGACGGGTTCGGCGCGATGTGGACGAAGTATCACGCGACGTACAACATCACGTGGATCAAGGTCTACGCGCGTCGGAAGCCCGGTGTCACCGTCGAAGCGGCGACCGCCGATCTCACGAACGCATATCGTCTCAGCTGGTCGGCACAGATCGCCATCCAGCCAAAGACGCCGGCGCTCGCGATCACGACCCCGCGCATCATCGTCGCATCGATTCTCGAACAACGCGGCCCATCTGCGTCCGCTGACACGAAGGTCGCGACGTGGCTCCTCGGCGTCACGCTGATCGTCCTCCTCATCGCGTGCGCAAACGTCGGCAATCTGTTGCTCGCTCGCGCCTTCAATCGCCGCCGCGAGATCGCGGTGCGCATTGCGCTTGGCGCCGGCCGAACGCGTCTCGTCGGTCAGCTCCTCATCGAGAGTTTGCTCCTGTCGATTCTCGGCGCGGCCGCCGGTCTCGCGTTCGCGCAGTTCGGCGGGCAGATCCTCCGGTCGACGCTCATGCCGCAGGTCGAATGGACCAATGCATTGGCCGACGCGCGAGTCCTGCTGTTTGCCGGCACGATCGCGGTGACCGCGGGCATCCTCTCTGGACTCGCACCGATCTTTCATGCGGGACGCTCCGACGTCACGGGGTCGCTGAAGTCAGGCACTCGTGAGGGCGGTGGTAGACGCTCGCGCGCTCGAACCGGGTTGCTCCTCGTTCAGGCGGCGCTGTCGGTGATTCTCCTCGTGGGCGCCGGCCTGTTCGTGCGCAGCCTTCAGAATATTCAAACGCTCCATCTCGGCTACGACGCCGAGCGAGTCCTCTGGATCGAGCCGCGCATGCGCGGGGTGAAGTTGGACTCGGCGCAAGCCGTCGCGCTTCGCACATCGCTGATGGAGACTGCGCTTCGCAATCCCGCGGTCGAGAATGCGTCGCTGGCGATGACGGTTCCGTTCTCGTCGACGTACACCAGTGAAGCGTACGCGGTGGGAATCGACTCGACTCGGTTTCAGAAAGACGTCATCATGCAGTACGGGTCTCCGAGCTACTTCGCGACGATGGGAACGCGCATTGTGCGAGGGCGAGGAATCACTGCTGAGGATCGCAACGGCGGTGCGTTGGTCGCGATCGTCAGCGAGAGCATGGCGCGAACCGCATGGCCGCATCAGGAGGCGCTCGGTCGCTGCCTCCGCGTCGAGGCGGACACGATGCCCTGCCGCACAGTGGTGGGAATTGCCGAAGACATCAAGGAGGGCGATCTCAGCAACCCGCCGGACCCGATGGCGTATTTCCCGGTCGCCCAGGAGGGAGGGAATTCCGCGACGATTTTCTTGCGGCTGCGCGACGACGCCGCGCTGCATGCGGAGCCGATTCGGCGCGACCTCCAACGCCTCATGCCGGGCGCGTCGTATCTGGTCGCGCAGCCGCTGTCCGACGTCCTCGCCCCGTCGACCCGCTCGTGGCGCCTCGGCGCGACGATGTTCGCGGTGTTCGGAGCGCTCGCGCTCGTGCTCGCGGCGATCGGTTTGTACAGTGTCGTCGCGTACGGTGTCACGCAACGAACGCACGAGATGGGTGTGCGCGTCGCACTCGGTGCGCAAGTACGCGACGTTGTCCGACTCATAGTTGGCGATGGCGTACGAGTCGTCGTGATCGGCGTCGTGATTGGAATTTCCATCGCGCTGTCGGCCGGTCATTGGCTCGCGCCGCTGCTGTTCAAAGTCTCGCCGCGCGACCCGATCGTGTTCGTGCTCGTCGCGACCCTTCTGATCGGCGTCGCGCTGACTGCGAGCGCGTTCCCGGCCTTTCGTGCGTCGCGGGTCGATCCCGCGAAGGCCCTTCGCGCCGACTGACGATGCCGCGAGCCCACGGGATTCGGCGATTGCTGCACATCCAACGGGACGGCGCGAGCATCGATCGCGCTGTCGATGACGAACTGCGGTTTCACTTCGACATGACGGTGAGGGAGCTCATGGCCGACGGAATGAACGCGAACGACGCGCAGCGCGAGGCAGAGCGACGATTCGGCGACGTGCAGCGCACGCGCGAGCGGTTGACGACCATCGATCGATCGCGCGTCGGCCGGGAGCGCCGAGGCGAGTGGTGGAACGCCTTTGCGCAGGACATGCGCTACGCGATCCGCGGTCTCAGAAAGAAGCCGGGCTTTGCGCTCGCCGTGATTCTGACGCTCGGCCTCGGCATTGGCGCGAACGCGACGATGTTCAGCATCGTCGACCGCTTGCTGTTTCGCCCACCCGCATTTCTCGCGATGCCTGATCGAGCCAGCCGACTCTACGTCGCGAGAGCCGGTCGCGGCGCGGGCGCTGAAGAATTCGTCACGTCGTTCGTCGGGTACCGCGTCTATCTCGACCTCAAGGAGTCATCGACCTCCTTCGACCTCATGACGCCGTTCACCGTGAACAGCCTCGCGATCGGATCGGGCGAGACGACGCGCGAGATGAAGGTCGCGATATCCGGCAGCGATATGTGGAAGATGTTCGACGCGAAGCCGGTAATCGGCCGGTTTTTCACGGAGGCCGAGGACGTCCCAGCGAACCCGTCGTTCGTTGCCGTTCTGTCATATGCGTTTTGGCAAACGCAGTTTGGCGGCCGGACCGACGCCATCGGCGCAAAGCTCGACATGGGCGCGGCGAAGTACACGGTCATCGGGGTCGCGCCGGAAGGGTTCACGAGCTTCTCGCCAACGCCCGTCGTCGCCTTCGTGCCGATCAGCGCAGCGTCGGCCGATAATTCCCCCGACGATGAACCTTGGTACGCGACTTATCGAATGTCATGGTTCGAGGTGTTTGCGCGCCGAAAAGCCGGCGTGACCCCGGCCGCGGCCACCACGGACCTCACGAAGGCGTTCGTTCACAGCTACACGCGCCAGCGCGAGAAGGCTCCGAGAATGCCGACGATCGAACGTGCAAAGCCGCGGGCCATCGCGGGCCCCGTGCTTCTCGATCGTGGTCCGAAGGAGGGGAGCGAAGCCAAGGTTGCGACGTGGCTCATCGGCGTCGCCGGCATCGTGCTCCTCATTGCCTGCGCGAACGTCGCGAACTTGATGTTGGCCCGAGCGCTGCGGCGTCGCCGCGAGATCGCGGTTCGCGTCGCCCTCGGTGTCAGCCGGTCGCGACTCGTTCTGCAATTGATCACCGAGAGTCTCCTTCTCGCATTGCTTGGTGCCGCTGCTGGGATCGCGATTGCGCAGTGGGGCGGCAAGCTGCTTGGCGTGACGCTGCTGAGCGACGGCAATCCACTGCCCAGCGCGTTCGCCGACCCGCGGTTGCTGCTGTTTGCGATCGGATTGGCGATCCTATCGGGTCTCGTGACTGGACTCGCGCCGATTTTTCAGGCGGGCCGAGACGATGTCGCCGCCGCTCTCAAAGCCGGTGCGCGCGAAGGCACGGTTCAACGTTCGCGACTTCGTATCGGTTTGCTCATCGGACAAGCGGCGCTGTCTGTCGTGCTGCTCGTCGGTGCGGGACTCTTCGTCCGAAGTCTGATGAACGTTCAAGGACTCCGCCTCGGCTATGATGGGGAGCGCCTGCTCTGGGTCGACATTCAGGAGCGTGGCGTCAAGTTCGACTCGGTCCAGAACATCAGCCTTCGGGCGGACCTCCTCGCGCGCGCTCAAGCGATGCCGAGTGTAGAGCGTGCATCGAACGCGATCACCGTTCCGTTCTGGATGACGTGGAACTTCAACATCTTCGTTCCAGGCATCGATTCAGTGAGCCGACTCGGCAGCTTCAACCTCCAGGCGGGCTCCGCGGATTTCTTTCAGACGATGGGAACGCGCGTCATTCGCGGCCGAGGCTTCACCGCGGAGGATCGAGCGAATTCTCAGTTGGTGATGGTCGTCAGCGAAGCGATGGCGAAAAAGCTCTGGCCGGGCGAAGACCCGATCGGGAAGTGCGTGAAGATGAATGCCGACACAGCACCGTGTCGTACCGTCGTTGGCATGGCTGAAGACGTTCGGCGCAGCACGCTCAGTGACGTCGATCTCCACTACTACATGCCGATCACGCAGTTCCGTCAGCAGACCGGCGGTGTCTTCGTTCGAACTCGAGGGCCGGCGACCAATGTGGCCGAAGAGGTACGTCGAACGTTGCAGCAGGCGATGCCTGGCGCGTCATACGTGACAGTCACGCCGATGTCGAAGATCATCGCGCCGCAGATCCGCTCGTGGAAAATGGGCGCGACCCTGTTCGCGGTGTTCGGCGGGCTCGCGCTCGTACTCGCGGCGATCGGTCTCTACAGCGTCATTGCTTACAACGTCACGCAACGCACCCACGAGATGGGCGTGCGCGTCGCGCTCGGCGCGCAGGCGAGAGATGTCATCTCGCTGATCGTGCGCGAAGGACTGTGGATCGTCGTTCCGGGTGTTGTGCTCGGAGCGATCGCCGCGCTCGCCGCGGGCAAGTGGATCGCTCCATTGTTGTTCAACGTGTCGCCGAAAGATCCACCGGTGCTCGTCGCGGTAATCGTGACGCTGCTCGGCGTCGCGGTGATAGCGAGCTGGCTCCCGGCGAAGCGAGCCTCGCGCGTCGATCCGAACGAGGCGCTTCGGTCCGATTGAGGGCCAATCGAGGCGCGGTCGCCATTGACCGCGCTTCGCGCGCCGTGGAGCTTGAGTGACCGCTGACATTCTCGGAGTCGCTCTCGATGCTCGTTCTATCCGCGTTCGCGCTTCTTCTTCAAGCAGCCGCTGCCGATTCAGCTCCCGCGGCACATAATCCCGCGTATGCTCGAGACGGTCGCCTCGCGGTCAGCGTTCGCGGCGATCTCTGGATCGTGTCGAAGCAGGGCGCCTGGACGCGACTGACCTCAGGCGGCGCATGGGATCGCGAGCCGGCGTGGACATCGGACGGCAACGCGATCGTCTTCTCGTCCGATCGCGCAGGCAACTTCGATCTGTGGCGCGTCGCGGTCGGCGCAAGCGGAGCGTCGGGTGAACCTGAGCGTTTGACGACGTCGCCGCAGAGCGACGGTGAGCCCGCTGTCGCTCCAGACGGACGCGTCTTCTTTACGCGCGGTCGACTCGGTGCCGCGGCTCTTTGGATGCGGGCGGCGAACGGAACCGAATCGCGCGTCACGAAGGATCGCGCGGTGGAACGATGGCCGAGTGTGTCGGCTGACGGATCGAAGCTGGCATATGTCGCGATCGGTGAGTCGACGCGTCGACTTCACGTTCGAACGATCGAGTCAGGCCGCGACACCGTTGTTCTCGCGGATCCGCGCATCGAGCGTCCGACATGGTCGCCTGCCGGCGATCGAATCGCGTGGACGGCGACGGGTGCGCGCGGTGCTGTATACGTCTCGCCGGCAGACGGACGTTATGTGAATCTTCTAAGTACTCGTCACGCCGAAGCCACGTGGAGTCCCGACGGCAAGACGCTCGCGCTCGCCGAGCTTTCCGGCGACGCGATCGCACCAGTCGGTTACAACGGAGACCCCGATCGGACGGGCGATCGCGATGCGAACTTGCTCGCGGCCTCGAGCGGACACCTGTGGACGGTCGAAGCGCCGGTCGCGCCCGATCACGCGCTCGCCGAGCAGCGCGGTGGCGGCACAAGCGATCGCGTGCAACTCAACGCGGACGCGTTCGACCAGTTATGGAATCGAACCGCGAGTCTATACTACTCGACGCCCGACGCAACGGCGCGGCGCGCCCAGTGGGAAACGTTGAAGACGAAGTACCGTGCGCGCGCCGTCGCGGCGAAGACCGACGACGAGCTCAAAACCGTGCTTCACGACATGCTTCGCGAGCATCCGCCCTATCGTCAATCGGCGACGGGACGTGCAGCGGTGTCGAGCGCGCATCCGGTTGCGACGGCGGCGGGCGTCGAGATGCTGGCGAAGGGCGGCAACGTCGTCGACGCAGCAGTTGCAGTCTCGTTCGCGCTCGGCGTCGTCGAGCCGGATGCGAGCGGCGTCGGCGGCTACGGTCAGACGATCGTGTATCTCAAGAGCATGGATCGTCCGCAACTCATCGAGTTCATGTCGCGCGTGCCGGAAGACGCCGGGTTGGACAACACGTCGTTGCTCGTGCAGGGTCGTTTGCCCGATGGTGGTCCGGTCGTGGTGAACGTCCCTGGGACCGTCGCGGCGATGCGTCTCGCGTGGGAGAAATACGGCAGCAAGAAGATTCCGTGGGCCGATCTCATTGCTCCGGCGATTCGTGCAGCGCGCGACGGATACATCGTAAGCGAGGGACTCGCGACGACGCTCGCGACCGAGCGTGAGCAATTTCTCAAGTACGAAGCGAGCCGGGCGCTGTTCTTCCGAAACGATCAACCGCTGCACGCGGGCGACACGCTGAAGAATCCTGATTTGGCATCGACGCTCGAGCAGATCGCGAAGGGCGGCGCGGATGCGTTCTACAAGGGCGAGATCGCGAAGCGCATGGTGAACGATCTCCATTCGCACGGCAACGCGATGAAGCTCAGCGACATGGCGCGGTACTATGCGGCCGAGCGTCAAGCGATTCCCGGCACGTATCGCGGGTACACGTTCTTTTCGGCGGCACCGCCGGTGAGCGGCGGCGCTGAGTTGTCGGCGAAGATGAGTCTTCTCGAGCAGTATCCGAATCCGAAGCCCTATGCCGACGATGCCGGCACGCTGCACGCGATGATCTCAGCGTGGCAGCTCGTGCCGTCGACGCGGGGAAGAATCAACGATCCGGGGCTGTGGCCGACGAACATCGAGCCGTTCACGAACAAAGACACGGCGAAGATTCGCTGGCGCTGCTTCGATCCGAACAAGGCGATCAATCTCGCGTCGCTGCGAAGCGATACGTTGACGTGCGCGTCGGAGAAGAAGACGGCGAGTGTTCAGCTGTCGCAGTCGCCCGAGTGCATCGCGCATGGGTATGACGCGAATCAGACGTCGTCGTGTCGCGCGGCTGGGACGACCGCGTTTGCCGTCGCCGATGCGGAGGGCAACGTCGTCGCGCAGACGCAAACGCTCGGGACGTGGGGTGGGAATTTCTATGTCACGCCGGGTTTAGGATTCTTGTATAACGACAAGCTCGGATCGTACGGCACCGATCCCAACGCGTATGGAGCGCGTCTTCCATTCGCGCGCCACGGCAGTACGATCGCGCCGACGATCGTGTTCGAGGGCGCCGGCAAGGCGATGCATCCGGTCGCGGCGCTCGGCGCGGCCGGCAATGCGTGGATCACGTCTGCGGTGTATCAGGTGCTCGAGGGGATGCTCGACGGGCATCTCGATCCGCAGGCGGCGCTCGAACAGCCGCGGTTCCTCATCGGCGGCGGATTCGGTGGTGGCCGCGGCGGCGGTCCAGCCCCGACCGGCGCGACGATTCAGATGGAAGACGGCTTCTCGCCCGAGGTCATGAAGCGTCTGACCGAGATGGGCTATCGCACGCAGATCGTGTCGCTTCCGGGTGAGTTGCGCGAAGGTTACGGCGCGGCGGTGAGAATCGAGAAGGGCAAGGTGACGGCAGGCGCTGATCCGCGGCGATCCGGGGCGGCTGGGGCGGTGCCTTAACCACTTGACTGGCCCCCGCGCATCATCCTGAGCGCACACCGGCCCCGCGAGTCATCCTGAGCGCGCGGAGCCAGCGCGAAGGATCACTGTCCAAGCGAGGCAGTTACGCCGTTCGGGTGTGGTCGCTACGGAACCGCGTCACAGCGGAAGAGCAACTGCCTTGAACACGGATTACACGGATGAACACGGGTAATGCGTAACGGCGTAAAGGCGCTCAGGCGTGCGCCGCCGACTACATCGCGACCAAACGGGTCTTGGTGATTTTGACACGCGCAAGAACGACCATTCAAACAAACGAAAGATTCAAGTTTGAACCTTTGTAAGCAGCATCGCTCGATGCGCAGTTCCGAAGTCACGCAGTATCCGTGTTCATCCGTGAAATCCGTGTTCAGGCAGTTGCAGTGATGCGGTTACGTAGTTGCGGCACTTGAACGGCGGACGGCCTCGCCCGCAGAGCGATCCTTCGCGCTCCGCGCTCAGGATCACTCGCCGGCGCCCGTCCACCGGTTAGGGCTTCTTCACCGGCGGCATCGGCATCTTCATGTCTGGAGGCATGGTCATCGCGGCTGAATCAGGGATCGCCGGCAGATCCGAGAGATGCTCCTGAATGATGTACCAGCGGTTGCCCCGCTTTTGAAAAACCGCCGTCCACGCGCCGGCGATCGTGTGCGACATGTTTCGCGGCGTCAGATGGGGAACGTGGTACTGCGCCGTCATGACCGCTGTCGTCGGCGAGAGAACGTCGAAGATCATCTGGTCCCACATCCAGTGCGGATCCTTCATGTTCGACCCGACGTTTTGCCAGAAGGCCTGAATGCCCATCGCGAGGGTGTCTCGCGAGGTGATGATCTGTCCGCCCGCCGCCGAGACGACACGCCCGCTGGTCGGATAGAGGCTGAGGAGTCGTTGGACCGGATTCGGTTTGCTGAGGTCGTAGGCTGCCTTCACCTGTCGGGTCAGCGAGTCTGTGATCGTCTGACGCTCGCGATTCGAGAGGTTACCGGGCCGCGAGCAGGCGGCGATCAGGGCGATGGACAGGAGAAGGTGTCTCATAGAGGTGCTGGTCGGATTTCCGCGGCGGTCGCGGTTGGTCAGTCCCACGTTTTTGTCAGACACTCTTTTCAAAGAAGCCACGGTCTCGCACCTTATACCCGACCGGTCCCTTTTCGAAGTGTCCCGTTGGTTGTCTCATCGTGAGGACGCATGCGTCACCGTGATGAGACGCGGTTCGAGCACTAACTGCGTAGATCCGGCGTTAAGAGTTGGCCTATGGCCTGCCTGTTCCGATAAGTCGTGTTTCGGCTACGTCCGTCGCTCGAGAACGTGATTGCCCAGGGGGGAAACGTGCGAAAGGCTATTCAGTTGACCGTGGTGTCAGTCGCCGTGGTAGTCGCCGCGTGCAGCCGCGACTCGCGCTCGTCGACAGCGATGTCGGACGATCTCAAGAAGGATCTGCAGCTCGCGTCGCACACGCGGGACATTCAGATCAGCCCGGACGAGGTCACGCCGAAAGCGCATCAGGACTTGGCGCTCAAGCCGAAGAAGGCGCCTGATGGTCCGAAGGTGATCCGGACCGACCGTCCGACCGTGAAGGCGTCGGCGGTGCCGACCGAGGTTGCTGAGATCAAAACGGATATTCCGCAGGTGCAGGTCATGGCGTCGGCGCCCGCTCCGTCGGAGACGCCGAGCTCTGACGCTCCGCCGATGGCTCGTCCGTCGCCGATTCCGGCGCAGGGCTATCCTGGCGCCGAGCCGATCCCAGCGAGCAATAACGGCTCGATCCTCGGCGGTATTGCCGGTGCGGTCATCCGCGGCGGTATGATCGGGGACGATGATCACTGCGATCCGCGTCGTGCGCCGCGAGGTGGTCGTCCGATCGGCGGCGACATCTACCGCGGTGGGATTGGCGGTGGTGGAATGATCACAGGTATGGGCGGGCCCCGAACCATCCCGATCAGCGGTCGTCCGCGCTTCTAACCGACGAACACGCGTTCTCTAAACGGCGCCGTCTGAATCAAGACGGCGCCGTTTTTGTTTCCGACTGTCATCAGCGGGTTGAACGCTCCGCTCCTCCCCGATGTCCAACCCTCGGTCACCCTCACCGGATTTGCCGATGGATGCGTTCCTCCGCGACGTGAGTTACAGCCTTCGCCGCCTGCGAAACAGCCCTGCCTTCACGACGATCGTTGTGCTCACCTTGGCGCTCGGCATCGGCGCAAACACCGCGATCTTCAGCGTCGTCAACACGGTACTTCTGCGCGCCCTACCCTATCGATCGCCCGAAGCACTCGTCTCGATCGAACACTTTTATCCGTCGCTCAACAACATGGAAGCGCCCGTCTCGGCGCGCGGCTTCCGCGACTACCGCGACAAGACGTCGAGCTTCGAATCAGTGGCCGTCGAAACGGGGTTCGGAGCGAATCTCACCGGGACGGGTGATCCAGAGCGCGTCCCCGGCGTTCGCGTCTCCGGCGATTGGTTTCACACCCTTGGCGTCAGCGCGTTGCAGGGACGAGTGCTCGGCCGTGACGACGACGAGCCGGGACACGAGCACGTCGTCGTGTTGAGCTACGGGCTGTGGACTCGCCTCTTCGCGTCGAGTCCGTCGGCAATCGGAAAGAAGATCGAACTCAATGGCGAGACGTATGAGATCGTCGGCGTGATGCCGCAGGGCTTCACGAGCTTCTTCTCGCGCAATGCAGACATCATCGTTCCGCTCGCTCTTCGGCCGGCGGCGTTCGAGGGTGGATACACGAACGAGTATTTGAACTCCGTCGCGCGCCTCAAGCCGGGCGTGACGCTGGCGAAGTCGCAGGCCGAGATGGCGACGTTCGCGGAGAACCTGAAGAAGGAGTTTACTGGACAGTTCGCGCCCAAATGGACGCTCAAGATTCGCACGCTCGACGATCTCTCGAGCGGACGCGCGAAGCCCGCACTGTTGGTGCTGCTCGGCGCCGTGGGACTCGTGCTGCTCATCGCGTGCGCGAACGTCGCGAACTTGTTGCTCGCGCGCGCGGCGATTCGCATCAAAGAAGTCGCCATCCGCTCCGCGCTCGGCGCCGATCGCGCGTCGCTCGTGAGACAGCTCCTCACGGAGAGTGTGCTTCTCGCGCTTGCGGGTGGCATCCTCGGACTTCTCCTCGCGCAGTGGAGTGTGAGGTCGCTCGTCGCGCTCTACCCGGGACTCCCGCGCGCGTCCGAGATCCGCATCGACGGAAGTGTGATGGCGTTCACACTTCTCGTGTCTGTGTTCACTGGTTTGCTCTTTGGTCTCGCGCCGGCGCTTCAGACGTCCGTGAAAAATCTTCAGGAAACGCTCAAGGACGGCAGCCGCAGCGGCGCCGCGGATTTCGCCGGTCGCAATCTGCGCCGCGGGCTTGTTGTGGCCGAGATGGCGTTGTCGTTGACGCTGCTCGTGGGCGCCGGATTGTTGATCAAGAGCGTCGGCAAGCTGCAGGGCGTCGATCCGGGATTTGATCCGCGCAATCTGCTGACCTTCAATCTCGCGTTGCCGTCGGTCAAGTATCCGTCGGATACGTCGCAGATTCTTTTCTACAATCAGGTCGTGCCGCGGCTGAATGCGTTGCCGGGCGTCCGCGCGGCGGCCGTGACGTCAGTGCTTCCATTCGGTGGCGGGTGGTCGACGTCGAGCTTCACGATCGAAGGATTCACGGTGCCGCCGGGCCAGAACGGGCCGTGGGGCGACATTCGAATTGTCTCACCAAAGTTCTTTGATGCGATGCGCATTCCCCTCAAGCGCGGCCGCGGCTTCACCGACCAGGACATTCAGAGTGGTCAGCCGGTGACGGTGATCGACGAGCAGTTCGTGAAGAAATACTTCGCGAACACGGATCCGATCGGTAAGCGCATCACGTTCGGCGCGCGGCGCGGATCGACCGACTCGACGTGGATCACGATCGTCGGCGTCGTCGGCCATGCAGCGCATGAAGGGCTCGATGCCGAGCCGCGGATTCAGTACTACTTCCCGGTAAGCCAGTCGGGTGGGCGATTCATGTCAGTCGTCATGCGGACGTCGGGGAATCCGACGGCGCTCCTTGCGGCGGCGCGCGAAGCGATCCATTCGGTCGATCGCAATCTTCCGCTGTCCGGCGTGAACCCGATGGAGAAGCTCGTCGACGCGTCGGTTGGTCAGCGAAAGCTGTCGATGATCCTGCTCGGCGTCTTCTCGTCGATCGCGATGCTCCTGGCGTCGATTGGGATCTACGGCGTGATGAGCTACTCGGTCACCCAGCGCACGCGCGAGCTGGGAATCCGGATGGCGCTCGGCGCGGCGCGGTCGCGGGTGCTTGCACTCGTAGTCGGCCAAGGAATGCTGCTCACCGGCACAGGTGTGGTGATCGGACTCATTGCCGCGGCGGGGCTGACGCGGTTCTTGTCGAGCCAGCTGTTTGGCGTCGGGGCCACGGATCCGTTCACGTTCGCGGCTGTTTCGATCCTGCTGATTGCGGTATCCACAGTAGCGACGCTGTTGCCGGCGATGAGGGCCACGCGGGTGAATCCAGTGGTGGCGCTTTGGGACGAGTAGCCCTGTCATCCCGATGGCGCGTGGCGGTCCCTCTCTTGCGCTGCTTGAGCCGTGGCCGCAGGAGGAGACCATGGACGAACCGATCATGAACGAAAGCGACACCGTTTTTCGATCGCAGTTCGAGCGGGCGAACCGAATGAAAAGGCCCGACGACAGAGCGGTCTCGAACGTCGAGGAGGATGACGAGAACGGTTGGTCGAACGTTCGCGTCGGCGACCTCCGCTGGGCTTCAGCGCGGAACATCCCCCGGCAGTTCGCCGACGCGCCCGCCCAAGGACGCATCGATAACGCACCGCCGGCCGGAACGACGCCAAGCCACGATCGCGTCAGCTTTAGCGACCCGCTGCCCGACAATCTCGATCCGACAGATCCGGGAGCTCCGGCCTAGCACTCGGCTGGGAGTCATTGCAATGGGGCGATGCCGATGGCAATGTCCGGCATCGCTTCCACCTCCCAATGACGAATCGTCGCGACTTCATTCGTACGTCCTCCGGCGCGGCGGCGGCCTTCGCCGTATCGCCGGCTTTGCTGCTTCGCTCGCGCGCTACCGCAGACATCATCGTCCGCAACGGTAACGTCTTCGACGGACTCGGCGGCCCGAGCAAGGAGCTCGACGTCGTCATCGCGAGTGGACGCATCGTCTCCGTTGGCGCGAAGTCGTCCGACAAAGGCACCGTCGAGATCGACGCACGCGGACTCGCCGTCACGCCCGGGTTCATCGACATCCACTCGCACGGCGACGGATCGCTCTGGGCGGACCCGCGCGCCGAGTCGCTGATTCGGCAAGGGATTACGACGATCGTCGTTGGACAGGACGGTTCGTCGCGCGCGCCGCGAGCAACGGGCGACGGCAAGGAAGACGACTCCCGACGTCAGTACGCGACGTTCGCGCAACTCTGGGCTGCGCTCGACCAGCTGCAGCCTTCGATCAACGTCGCGTCGATGATCGGGCTCGGTACCGTGCGCGACGTCGTGGTCGGCGGAAAGGATCGTCCCGCAACGCCCGACGAGCTCGCGAAGATGAAAGCGTTCGTCGTCGCGGCAATCGCGGACGGAGCATGCGGCGCGTCGACAGGACTCGAATACACGCCAGGTGCATTCGCGCCGCTGTCAGAGCTCATCGAGCTGTCGAAGCCGCTCGCGGCAAAGAAGCTGCCCTATGCGACACACATGCGAAACGAGGACGACAAACTCCTCGAGGCCATCGACGAAGCGGTCGCGGTCGCGCGCGGGGCGAATTGTCCACTACAGATCTCTCATTTGAAAACACAGGGGCCGCGCAACTGGAACAAGCTCGACACTGCGTTCGCGCGCGTCGCCGCTGCGCGGGCCGCCGGCTGCGATGCAGCGTTCGATCGATATCCCTACATCGCGTATCAAACCGGACTCACGAACCTCTTCCCCGTCTGGAGTCGCGACGGCAGCACCGCCGCATTCCTCGGCCGGCTCAGCGATCCGTCGGTCGCGCCAAAGATCAAGGCCGAAACACTGGCGAAGGTCGAGCTCATTGGCGGATGGGACAACGTGATGATCGCGAACGTCGTCGATCCGAACGACAAGACCGCGGAAGGCGCTCGGCTCGGCACGTACGCAAAGCAGCACAACATGGATCCTTACGAGATGGCAACGTCGCTGCTCCAACGGAATCGCGGCAGCATCGGCATGGTCGGGTTCGCGATGAGCGAAGACAACCTCGATCGCATCCTCGCGCATCCGCAGGGGATGGTGTGCAGCGACGGCGGATCATTCGCGGTCGACGGCCCATCTCGGCAAGGACATCCACACCCTCGCGGACTCGGTACTTTCCCGCGCATTCTCGGCCGATACGTTCGCGAGCGAAAAGCGCTCTCGCTCGAGAAGGCGATCAACAAGATGACCGCGTTCCCTGCGTCGCGAATTCATCTCGCCGACCGCGGACGGCTCGCGCCGGCGATGGCCGCCGACGTCGTCGTGTTCGATCCTGCGAAGGTCCAAGACACGGCGACGTATGAGAATCCGTTCCAGTATCCGGTCGGCATCAATGCCGTGATCGTCAACGGCACGGTCGCGCTTCGAGACGGACAGCGTTCGGACAAGCACGCCGGGAAATCGCTTCGCGCGACATGATCACGGCCGTCCGATTTTGGGACGGCTGGTCCCACTGTCGGACGACGCGAGGAAAGGAGAAGTCGCGTAAGTCGTTGTCGCGCTGAATCATCGCGGTCATTCGGCAAGGCACGATTGTTCCGTTGATCCGACGCGTTCTCCTCCGACCTCGAGTCAATGGACACGCTGCTTCAAGACGTTCGATACGCCGCGCGGAAGCTCATTCGCACGCCGGCCTTCACGATCATTGCGCTCGCGACGCTCTCGCTCGCCATCGGCGCTACGACTGCGATTTTCAGCATCGTCAATGGCGTGCTGCTCAAGCCGCTTCCCTTCGGAAATCCGTCAGAGATCGTCCGAATCGGAATGGTCGGCCGCGATGCGAAGCTGGGCAACCTGTCCGCGCCGGACTTCATCGACTTCCGGAATCAGAATCATTCCTTCGTGTCGATCGCACCATTTCGAGAAGGCGAGAGCGCCAATCTCAGCATCGACGGATCGGAGCCTCGCCGCCTGAACGCCGGAATCGTCGGTGCGACGTTCTTCAACGTCCTCGGCGTCCAGATGAACCTCGGCCGAGGGTTCATTGCCGGCGAGGACGAGAAAGGCAGCGCACACGTCGTCGTGATTTCGGACAAGCTTTGGAAGAACGCGTTCAACGCGGACCGGCGCATTCTCGGACAACCGATCTCGCTCAACGGCGAGATGTACAAGGTGATCGGCGTCGCGCCGAAGTCGCTCAACTACCCCGAGGATCCCGACGTCTGGATGCCGTTCGTCTTCGAGCCGTGGATGGTCGACCCGGAAAACCGCGGCGCGCATTTCTTCTCAGCGATCGCTCGCATGCGACCCGGAGTAACGATCGAGACTGCCAAGCGCGACATGCAGACCATCGCCACGCGACTGCAAGCAGAGTATCCGAATTCGAACACGAACATGAACGCAACGGCGGAATTGCTGCAGACGACGATTACCGGCGACGTGAAGAAGGCGCTCTTCACGATGTTCGGCGCCGTCGGCTTCGTGCTGCTGATCGCCTGCGCGAATGTCGCGAATCTGCTGCTCGTTCGGGCGAGTGGCCGCGAGACGGAGATTGCGGTTCGCACCGCGCTCGGCGCCGGCCGACGCCGGATCATTCAACAACTCATCACGGAGAGCGTGATGCTCTCCGTCGTCGGTGCGATCCTGGGTGGATTGATCGCGAGCTGGTCAGTCGATGCGATCGTCGCGGCGGGGCCGCAAGGACTTCCGCGTCTCGAGAACATCGTCATCGATGCGCGGGTACTCTGGTTCTCGGCCGCACTCGCGATCGTCACCGGGCTTCTTTTCGGGCTGTCGCCGGCGATTCATTCGGCAAGCGCCGAGTTGGGACAGATGCTGAAGGAAGGCGTGCGGGGTGTCAGCGGGCGGCGCGGCGCGCATCGAAAGCGCAGCATGCTCGTGATCACCGAAATGGCGCTCGCCGTGGTGCTCCTCGTCGGCGCTGGGCTACTGATTAAGAGTTTCCTCAAGCTCGTTCGCGTGGACCCCGGGTTCCAGACGGAGCATATCGTCACGTTCGACGTTTCGCTCCCGGGCAAGAAATACCCGTACGATCGTCACCTGCGAACCTTTGCGACTCAGGTCGAGCAAGGGCTCGCGTCGCTTCCAGGAACGCAATCGGTCGCGGTGGCATTTGCGCGTCCGCTGCAACCGATCGGCATGCGAACGTCGTTTGACGTCGTCGGACGTCCACCGGCGCCCAACGACAAGCGAATGACCGCCGAGGTGCGCCCGGCGTCGGCAAACTTTTTCTCGACGATGGGCATTCGCGTCGTTCGCGGTCGAGTGTTCTCGAAAGCCGAAGAGAACTTTGGCCCGCCGCCGGTGGTCGTCGTCACCGAAGCGTTCACGAAGAAATACTTCCCGAATGAAAACCCGGTCGGTCAGCGCATCGTTCTCGGTCTCGCGCATGACACGTCCGAAGCGAAGGAATCCACGGTTACCATGCAGGGCGAGATCGTCGGCGTGGTGAATGACGTCCGACAGCGCAGCCTCGATCGCGACCCCGCGCCGGCGGTGTATGTCGGCTGGGGAACGTACCCGCTCTCGAGCATTTCCTTCCTCGTTCGATCGCGCGCTGAAGCGCAAGCCGTGGCCGCCGGAATCCGTGAACGGGTTCGCGCGGTCGATCCGGAGTTGCCGATCTACAACCTGAACACGATGACGGATGTGCTCTCGCAGTCCGTTGCGCAGCCGCGCTTCTATATGATTCTGCTCACGGCGTTCGCGGCGCTCGCGCTGCTCCTCGCCGCGCTCGGGATCTATGGCGTCATCTCGTACTCGGTGAGCCAGCGCACGCGCGAGCTCGGGATCCGCATCGCGCTTGGCGCGACGCAGGATCGCGTCGTTCGACTGGTGCTCGGACAAGGCATGGCACTCACGAGCCTCGGCGTCGTCGCGGGTCTCGTCGGAGCATACTGGCTCGTGCGATTGCTCGCCTCGATGTTGTTCGGGGTTACAGCCAACGACGCTGCGACCTTCGTCGGAGTATCGGTCGTGCTCCTGGGCGTTGCGGGTGCGGCGAGCTATCTGCCGGCGCGCAGAGCGGCGCGCGTGGATCCAGTCAGCGCGATGCGCGCGGAGTAGCCGTCAGTTCCGCGACATGAGAGCCCCGGTTGCGATGAGCATGGCAAGCATCGCAAAGATTACCACGAGCATCACGATCGCCATGCGGCGACGCATGCTCCGGAATGCGTTCCAGGACGGTTCGTCGAGATAGTACCTGCCATCGCCAGCGTCGCGCAGAATTGCGCGGCGCGCGAGGCGATCGAACGCGAGCTGATGCCGAAGACCTAGCTCCTGCGGATCACGCGCGCGATCCGGACTCGTCGCGCCGACTCCGCGGAATCCATTGACGATGTCTTGTTCCTGCCGGTGCATGACTGCGGCAATCGCGGCTCCCATAACGCACTCCTTCGACTTGGATCCCGGGAAGCGAGCGACGAGGGATGGCTTTCGTTGCGCCCAGACAGCGATCCCTCGCTGCGCTCGGGATGACAATCAACGGAGCACCCGCTAGGTCGTCAATCGATGGACGATGCCACGGGCCAATCGGTCGGGCGCGGTCGGTTCGAGATCGAGAAACAGGTTCGGCTCGATGAGCTCCAGCTCCATGAGCACGAACTGATCGTCGCGGACGATTCCGTCGACGCGCGCGTAAAGCGGCATCGTCGGCAGTGCAGCAAGCGTCCGCGCGGCCTGCTCGACGAGATGATTCGGAGTCGACGTCCGCTCGACCGTGCCGCCGTGCTCCGTCTGCACTCGGAACTCTCCCGTCGCCACGGCCGCGCGCTTCAGCGCAGCGTGGCTGAACTCCCCATCAAGAAACATGAATGAGAGCTCTCCATCCTCCGGAACTTCTTCAGCGAACGGCTGAACGAGCACATCGCCGGCCGACGCAACGCGAGCGATTGTCGCGCGACTGAACTCGTCGAGCGGCGTCGTCAGCGCGTACGTCTCGAATCCGCTCGCGGAAATCGCCGGCTTGATGACGAACCTCGTCCAGCCATTCCTCGCGATCACTGCTTCGACCTCCGTCACGCGCCCGCGTCGCACGATCTCTGTGTGAATCGTCGGAACGCCGCGCTCCTCGAGATCGATGAGATATCGCTTATCGGAGTTCCAGCGAATCATCGACGGCGGATTCCACAGCGGAACACCGGCCTTCTCGAGCGACGCGAGCCAGGCGTAAAACGCGTCGCTGTGCAGATGATAGTCCCAGCACGAGCGAATGACGACGGCGTCGAACGCCGTCCACATCGCATGGCTCGACCACACGACCGGTTCGGCGATGACGTCGAGCGCGTCGAGGGCGGGGACGAGGAGCTGGTCGTCGGGCGCGAGCGCGGGCGCGCGTCCGTATGTCGCGAGCGCGACGCGTCGCTTCATGATCTGTCATCCCGATGGCGGCGCAGCCGCCGAAGGACCTGCGTTTTTTGCAGTTCCGTGGTAACCGCAGTGACACACAAGCAGGTCCTCCGCTCGCTGCGCTCGCATCAGGATGACAGAGGTGTTACTGCTTACACGGAACGTGCGGGTCCGTCGGCTTCGGAGCGTCGAGCCGCGGACGATGACTTTGATTTCCGATGTACGTCGCCGCGTCGAACACCATCTGTGTGAGCCGAGCGTAGTCGGGGTAGTCGATGTACTGCGGCTCGTCGGTGACTTGGTGGTAGTCCCGATGTGCGCCGCGGGAGAGCGAGACGCTCGGCACACCGTATCGCGCGTAGCTGTAGTGATCGGCGCGGCAGTAGTACTGGTCGGGATGGGACGGCGCGTCGTATTCGACGTTGAAGACGAACGGTGTTTTCTGTTTTGCGTTCGCTGATTCGACCCAGGCACCGAATTCTTTCGAGAGACGTCGGAGGCCGACGACCTCGAGATAGGTCGCTCCACCGCCGTCGATGTCGCCGGCCCCGCCGCGTCCGATCATGTCGACGTCGAACTCCGCGACGATCGAATCCATCGGAACGGTCGAGTGATCCGTGTACCACTCCGAGCCGCGCAGCCCCTTCTCTTCCGCGGTGTGAGAGACGAGAAGAATCGAGCGCTTCGGATGCACGTCGCCTTTGATGAAGGCTTCGGCAATCTCGATGAGCGCGATCGTGCCGCTGCCGTCGTCGTCAGCGCCGTTTCTGATCGAATCGGGACGCGGCGGATGCAGCTTGCGAAGGCTGTCGAGAATCGTACGAATCTGCGTGACTTCGGCCGGCGAGGGCTCATGCGGACGACTGTCGGCGCCGCGTGGCCGAATGATCGCGTTGTACGCGCGAAGCGAGTCGTGATCGACGACGCGATGGTTGAAGCCGACGTGATCGTTGTGCGCGGTGATCGAGACGTACTGGCCGCGAAGTGCCGGATCGCTGCCCAGAATGATTCCGACCACGTTCTTCGCGAGCCCTGCACGCTGGGTCGTATCGGCGCGACGGATGTTTGGCACAACCTGGAAGTAGCCGCCGTTTTCGCCCGCCGCTTTCACGCCGAGCTTTTGGAATTCGCCAGCGACGTAGTCCGCTGCTTTCTCGCCCCAGTACGTTCCAGCTTCGCGGCCCATCATCGAGTCGTGCGCGAACGCGGTCAGTCGAACTTCGAGGTCCGTCCCCGTGATTTCGGGCGAAGTTCCACCGGCGACACGCAACCTCGTGGCGTCGGAGCGAGGCGTCGGCCCTGACGGCGTAGGACCTTTGATGCAACTTGCGGCGACAAAAAGCAGTATGGTGGCGGCGAATTCTCGGATGCGCATATCAAACTCGAATAGTTAGCAAGGAAGATAGTCGATGACGCGTTCACGCTTCGCACACCTCACGCTCGCAGCGCTCTCCTTCGTCGGCGTCGCTCGGCTGTCCGCCGCGCAGGGTATCGACCTCACCGTGAACGACGTCGGTCTGGCGATCGGTGACAAACCGCGCGTCACTGGGCTTCGCATCAATTACCGCGATCGGAACCTCGTCGAAGTGAACGGTGTGAACCTCACACTCTGGTCGCCATACAGCCCCGCGACCGGCACAGTGAACGGTCTTGCACTTGGCGTTCCGGCCACGGGTGCGAAGGTCATCAACGGGTTTGCGATTGGAGCGCTCGGAGTGGGCGCCGAACAGTCGATGACTGGACTGGGACTCGGGCTCGTCGGCCTCGGATCTGGCGGCAGGCTGCGAGGCATCATGATCGGTGGCGTCGGCGTGGGATCAGGCGGCGGCGCCGAAGGAATCACGATTGGCGGCATCGGCGTCGGCAGTGGTGGAACGCTTCGCGGTATTCAGATCGGCGGAATCGGCGTCGGCGGTGGTGGTGACATGATCGGCATCAGCATCGGCGGAATTGGCGTCGGTGGAAGCGGCGCGGTCAAAGGGCTAGCGATCGGCGGCATCGGCATTGGTGGTGGTGGAAGCTTCACGGGCATCGGCATCGGTGGTGTGGGCGTCGGCGGCGGTGGAGACATGACCGGATTGATGATCGGCGGCGTCGGCGTCGGATCCGGCGGTCGAATCAAAGGAATCGCCGTCGGTGGCGTCGGTGTTGGCGCTCCGACGATTCGTGGCGCCGCGATCAGCGGAATCGGCGTCGGTGGCCACGACGTTCACGCGCTCGTGCTGACGGGCGCCTATTTCAAAGTCGACAGTGCGGGACTGTTTCGTGGCGCGGCGCTCGCGGCGATAAACAACGTTCGCGGCCAGCAGCGAGGTCTCACCTTGGGACTTTTCAACTACGCGCGCGACCTGCATGGAACGCAGATCGGTCTGATCAACGTCTCGGACAACGACGGAAACCGGCGCGTCCTGCCGGTAATCAGCGTTCGCTAAAGCGGCGGCCGGCCACCCATCGGCGGAGTGCCAGGCGGCGCCGGAGCGACTGGTCGCCGCGGTGCACGCGTCATCTCGTCGAGATAGGTGACGGTCGACAACAGGAGCGCATCGAGCTGCGCCAGGACTTCGTTCTTCGGAACTTGCTTGCTCGTGGACGCTCGCTGACGAAACTGAGGGATCGCGGTGAGATCGTACGCCGTCAGCTGGAGGACCGCGGAGTCGCCGCGCGTTTGAACTAGGGTGACCGACACTAGCAAATCTGAATTCAAAGACTTGGTGATGTCGCTCACACTTCTCGTTCGCAGCAGAACGTCTCTGACGGAATCCTGATCGACGGGCGTGTACAGATTTCTCCGCGGTCGGAGCATGCGTCGCAAGCTGTCGGCGACGGCGCGACCGAGGAGCGACGCTTCCGGCCAACCGCGCTGCTCGGGCGCTTCGGCTATCACGAGCCGGCGAGGTCCATTCGGATTCGCGGCAGCGGTTCCCGAATTCGCCGCGATGATGGAGTCCATCATCTTGCGGCGCATATCTTCGGCGATCTTCACTTTCGCGATCGAGTCTTTGACCTTCTGCGCCTCGATTCGCTTCTGGATCGCCTGAGCGATCTTGACCGAATCCTCATGCGTAACAACCGCCGGCTTCGGCGAAGTTGGCTTCGGCGCAACACCACTGGCTTCCGCGGTTTTCTTGACGATGCTTTCGGGTTGCGTCTTCGACAGCGGAGCGGTGGTCGCCGACGCTGCCGGCGTTGTCGCCCGCGTTGCGAGCTGCGGTTGCGTCGACGCTTTCGATCGAGTCACTGCGTAGCCAACGCCGGCGAGGACAGCGACGAGAATCGCGACCGCGGCAACGCTCGCCCACGGCCTCCGCGTCGACGGTGTGTTGATTCCTCCGTTCCGCGGCGTGATGCCGAGCGGCATCGTCATCGAGTCGAGCTCGTGAAGGATCTCATCGGCGCGCTGAGGCCGCGCGGCCGGATCCTTCGCGAGGCACCGCATGATCAGCGCCGAAAGCGTGCGAGGAATCTCTGGTGAGACTTCGTGAGGGTTTCGGATCGCGCGTGAGTTGGGCGGCCAACGTCTCACGCGGTGACGGCCCGGTGAACGGCGACTCACCCGTGACGAGCTCGTACGCGAGCAATCCCACCGCGTAGATGTCGATGCGGTGATCTGCCGCAGTGTCTCCCGCCAACTGTTCGGGCGCCATATACGCCGGAGTCCCTATTGCGATCCCCGCCGATGTCAGCCCGGTGGTCGGCAACGCGGCGCTGATGGCTTTTGCGACGCCGAAGTCGGTGACGAGCGCGTGCGCTCCTTGCGTGAGGATGTTCGCCGGCTTGATGTCGCGGTGAATGACACCGCGTTCGTGGGCGAACGAGAGCGCGTCGACCACGTCATGCAGGATCCGCATGATCTCACGCGCCGAGAACTTCTTTTTTCGCTCGAGGGCGGCGCGCAGCGACTCGCCTTCTATAAAAGGCATTGTATACCAGAGGAGATCGCCCTGCTCTCCGGCAGACAATAGGGGAACTATATGAGGATGTTGTAACTGGGCGGCAACCTGGATTTCGCGCCGGAACCTGTCACGATTCACGCCGGCGGCCAACTCGGGCGGCAGGACTTTCACGACGACTTTTCGACCGAGCACGCTGTCGATCGCGACGAACACGCGGCTCATGCCGCCGCCCGTCAGCTCGCGATCGAGCTTGTAGTTGGCGCCGAGTGCGGCTTGGAGATGATCGGCGAAGTCGGCCATCACGCGTGGTGTAAGGAAACACACATACCGACACCAGCGATCGCTCCGTTCGAGCGCGTGGCGCGCTTGATATTACGTCGCGGCACAACTCCGGCGTCAGGAGTGGCTCTCGCACTCACCAATTGGACACAATCAGTGACGAAACCGCTGCGCATTCGGAGAGAATTAGGATTTTACCCTTTCGCGTTTGACGGGGTGTCGTAAGATTAAAGCGCTCTAATGTTCGTAGCAGGTCTCTCATTCACTTTTCCCAACGGACCGTGGCCCGAGCCAAAGCCAAGCGCCCGCGGGCGGTCGCCGAGTCGGTGATCCCCAAGGAAGTCCTCGCCAAGGAAGTCGCGAAGATCCTGGAAGATCAGGAGCTAACCCAAACCGAAGCCGCGTATCTCATGCGCGACGCACCATCGCAGATCTCGCTCGTCGTCACGGGCAAGCTGCGTGGCTTCTCAACCGAGCGCCTGCTCCGCATGTTGGCGCGGCTCGGCCGAGACGTCGACATCGTGATTCGCCCTTCGAAGAGCAAGACCGGCAAGGTTAACGTCGTTCGTCGGTAGTTCGAGGGTGGCAGGAAGGAGGTAGTACTGGAGTCTTCGGTCAGCGCGGCGACGATGCCCTGCACTCCGGAGTGTCGTTGCCGCCTGGTCGGCGGCTGGTGCGTTCGCTGTACAGCGGGTGGTCCGGCCTTCAGAATTACGTCATGAAGCCGCGGACGTTCGAGTCGTTCCTGCTCGTCGGTGCGCTCGTGGCGCCGATGGTTGGCCAGTCTCCCCTGCTCGCTCAGGGCGCGACGATCGCGGGGCAGATCGTCGTGCGGCACAGTGAGGTTCCGGTGAGCTACGCCGTGATCGGCGCAAAGCCCGGAACGCCCGAGCGGTTCACCGGCAGCGACGGACTGTTCGTCCTGCGCGATGTGAAGCCCGGCAGAATCACGGTCTCAGCCCGACATATCGGCTATTCGCCGCTCGACACGACGTTCAGTGTCGCCGCGGGCGATTCGTTGCATCTGCGCCTCGAGATGGCGCTCATCACCATTCAGCTTCCCGCGGTCCACGCGTTGGCGCAGGGATGCGCGCACCCCGGGGATTCGAAAGCAAACCTGAGCGCCGAACTCGCGGTGCTGTTCGATCAGGTCAAGCAGAACGCGGAACGGAATCGACTTCTCTCGACGAGTTATCCGTTCGAGGTGACGATCGAACGAAAGATCACGAAGCCGGAACCGGCACTCGAAGCACGATTCGTGGCGTATGACACGGTGGTCCGCTCGAGCGATCGTCCGTGGCGCTATGAGCCGGGCAACATGCTCGGAACGCGCGAGATCGAATCAGGCGCGTTCGGCGGGAAGTGGTACACGATCACGATGCCCGAGCTCGCCGATTTCGCCGATCAGCGTTTTCTCGAAAACCACTGTTTCGACTTTGGCGGGGAGGAGGTGTTCGAGGGCGATACACTGCTTCGAATGGACTTCATGCCGGCGCCTGTCGTGCGCACGCCGGACGTCGGCGGAGCGATCTTCCTCGATCCGAAGACGTATCAGATCCGGATGATGCAGCTCACGCTCGTGAATCTGACGAAGCAGCTGCGCGATCAGATCAGCGGCCAGTCGATCGTCGCGCGATTCAAAGAGCCGTTCGCGGGCGTTCCGGTCATCGACCGAGTGCAGTCGATGGTGATCCCGCGCGGTGACGCGAAGGGTCTCGCGTCGGAACCAGCGACGGAGGATCAGCGGTCGCTGAGAGTTCGGTTCCTGAAGGGTAGGCCTTGATGCCGAGGCCTCCCGACGAGCCAGGCGGCGGAAAGTGCGGAACCGCGGAACGACGTAACCGCGGTTTTTGACGCAGAGGACGCAGAGAAAAAGAGAGATCGCAGAGAAAACCAGAACTGCGGTTTTTCTTAAGAAAGCAAAAGCAGTTCCGAAGTTCTCTGCGACCTCTCTTTTTCTCTGCGTCCTCTGCGTCAATCGGTTCGCAGTTCCCGCAGTTCCGCCGTTCCGCCGTTCCGCAGGTGGCTCGGGGCGATCCCAATTAGGAACGCGATCCTCGCTGTACGCGCTCAGGATGCCCCCAGCGAGCTCCTGACCTCAGACAGCCGCCGCAATCACCTCGTCCGCAAAACGCTCCATCTCCTCGAGCTGCGGACTGCACTGCAACAACAAGAGATCGACGCCTGCCTCGGCGAATGCTCCAACTCGATCAGCGACTTCTGATGGTGTTCCCGTCAGCCCAGCGCGGAGACCACGATTCGATACGGAGTAGTCCTCGAGCGAAACGCGTTGCTCGAGTTTCGTGTTCCCGATCCAGTCCTGATAGTTCTGATAGCCAGGTGATCCTGGTCTGACGTTGGTGATCCGCTCGATCTCCTGCTTCACCTCCGTGGGATCATCGCGAACGATTGCGTACGCGGCGACGCCGAATTTCATCGGTGGAAGATCGACTCCGAGCTGCTCCGAAGCTTGCTCGCGACGTCGCTTCATGTCGGCGATCTTCGGCGCGATGCGCTCCGGCGGATCGCCGTGCATGACGTACGCATCGCACTGGCGTGAGATGAGCGACTTCGCCGCATCGGATTCGCCGCCGGCATAGATCGTCGGACGCCGACGCTCCGGCGTGCTCAACGGCTTCGGCTCGAGCACGACATCGTCGTGGTTGTAGAACCGGCCATGATACGAGAAGGACGGCTGGCTCCACGCCCCATCGACGACATCCAACCATTCCGTCGTCCGCGCGTAGCGATCGTCGTGCTCGTCGAACGACGCCCCATAGCGGCGCGCCTCGTCCTTCCACCACGCCGACACGACGTTGAGCGCGAGACGGCCGTTCGAGATGCGATCGATGTTCGCCGCCTGCTTCGCGAGGATCGCCGGCGGATGAAACGACGGACGCACCGCGACCATGAGCTCGAGCCGCTTCGTGACGGCGGCCAGCGCCGCCGCCGTCGACCACGCGTCGAGCGACGGTGCCTGAATGCCCTTGATGTCGTTCAACAACAACTCGGCGATGAGCGTGAGATCGAATCCGATCTCCTCGCTGCGCTGCGCGAGGCGTCGCACGTAGTCCCACGACGCCGCCATTCCCTCATTTTCGACGTTGCGCAGCCAACCGCCAAAAACGGGGAGCCAGTATCCGTATCTCATGGCACCGCCGGGAGTGAAAACGCCGGCTCGGCGATCTCGTGATGCACACCGACTGGAACGCCGTGAGACTTCTTCAATGACGAGTCATCGAATGCCTCATCGATGCTGCCACCCGCCCGCTGCTCGATGTAGTCGACGAAGTTCAGCCACGGATTGAACCCGACGACGTTTTCCGGATCGGCGACGAAGTTCGAGAGCGCGTTGACGTCGTAGAAGTAGTGTTTGCCGTCGCGATCGTCGACGAGATACTCGATGCCGCCGATGTCGAGCTTCGCGCGCCGGGAGATCTCTTCGACTTCGCGAATGATCGACGCGGGAGGCGTGTAGCCCTCGACGCGAAGACCTGTCTTCGGCGCGTCCACCGCGCAGGCGCCGCGCACGAGTTCCACGCCGTTCGTCGTTTGGCAGGCGTCGGCCGGGCAGAGGTCGAACGAGCCCACTGCCGGATACACCTTGATGCCGTAGAGATAGTTGCCGCCCAGTGTTTCGACGCGAACGATGTGGCCGTTGCGGAGTGGTGCGGATTCCTGCACCAGTGCCACGCCGTCGATGCCGAGTTCGACCTCTCCGCGATCGACCGCGCCGGCGAGCGCCTCTTCGGACTCGTAGCGAACGATTCCCGCACCGCTGCCGCCGATGTTCGCTTTGACGAGAACGGGATATCGAAGTCCGCGAGCGGCTTCGACAGCGATCGACGGGTGATTGATCGCGCGCGATCGCGGATACGGAAGCTCGAGATCCTCGAGGAGGTCGAGTTGCGAGGCCTTGGAAAGCTCGAATGAGTAAATGCTCGAGCCGTTGATCACCGGAACGCCGATCCGCTCGAGGTGACGAAGCCAGTGGAGGGTATGGAAGGTCGATTGGCGATGTCCGCGGAGGTAGGCCGACGGGCTCGCGCGGTTGACGACAACGGAGTACGGCGACGTGCGTTCCGACGGGTCGAACACATGGCCCGCCGCGTCGAGGCGGACGTACGGAAGCCGACGGCGATCAAGCTCGGCGAAGAGCGGCTTGAACCAGTCGGGGTGCTCGTGGTAAACGGCGATCGGTTTCATTGCGGTCCGGGTGAAGGTCGACGAAGTCGACTCGGGTCCTTCTCACTCGGATCGGTGCGCGGCTCTGTGTGGCGAAAACAAAAGCGCTCCGACCCAGTCGAGGTCGGAGCGCGAGTCGCGGAGAAGTGCGAAACCTACGTGCGAGCGCCCAGAGCCTCGGTCTTTCGACAGAGACACATACACGCGCAACAACACATGCAGGCGGTGTGGGCGAGCGACATGGAACTCAAGCTAATACTGTATCCAATTTGGGCAATAGGTGGTGGGCAGACCGGTGAACCAGCCCGGCGCGTCATCCTGCGGCGAGCGGAGCGCCAGCGAAGCACGCCGATAGGATCGCTGTCCAGGCGAGGCAGTTTAAGGGCGGAACGGCGGAACAGCGTGAAGAGCGGAACAGCGGAACCCCGGTTTTTGACGCGGAGGACGCGGAGGAGAACAGCGAGGCGCGGAGGACTGCGGGAACTGCGGTTTTTTCTTAAGAAAACAAAACGCAGTTCTGGTTTCCTCCGCGCCTCGCTGTTCTCCTCCGCGTCCTCCGCGTCAAATCAGTTCGCAGTTCCGCAGTTTGGTGTTCCGCAGTTTGGTGTTCGGCAGTTTGGTGTTCCGCCGTCCTGCTGCTGCGCGCGCTCAGGATGACGCGCCTAGGCTGGCCCTAGAATCTCGCCTCGAGACTGAGATCGACACGGAACTGCTTCCGCGGGTAGAGCCCGCGCGCGATGTCGAACCGCATCAACCCATCAAGGAACGAGAAGCCGGCACCGACACCAGACATCGGCCGACCCACCTGACCCATCTTCGTCCGATCACCGACCCACCCCAGATCGCCGAAAATCGTCGGTCTGAAGCCAGCGCTCACAGATCCAAGCTCGAGTCGCGTCAACCAAAACGCATTGCCGCTTTGCGCAGTGTCGGGACTCTGTCCCCGAACTGTTTGAAGTCCGCCTAAGTACCAAAACCGCTGCGCCGGCATTCCGCCAACCGAGCTGCCGCCAGACACCGTCAGCGAAGTCGCTAGCGGTCCCAGCCCATGCGACGCAATGATGTCGAGGGCACCGCGCCCATAGAGCGAATCGCCCTTGGCAGCTTCCAGCCGAATCGCCGTCGAGAGCCGCAGTCCGGCCGGATCCAAACCATAGGAATGCGCGATGTTCAGTCCGGTGCCGTAATACATCCCTTTCTGCGCGACGAGATTCGCCGGGAAATCGGCACCGTTCACCGTAAACGTCGTCTTCGCCGCGGCCGTCCGCTCCTGCTCGGCGAACGCGCGCCACTCGACTCGCGTCCCTCCGCCGAACGACGCCTCGCGTACACCCGACAGCTGCGCGCCCGTCGCCCGATAGTAGAACCCTTCGTCGCGACCGAACATGAGCGCCGAGAACGAGCTGCTGAACGACAGCGGATTCCCCCAATCGCTCGCCGAGACGAGGTGGTTGTACCCGGACAGGGTGATCGACTTCGCGATGTTGGTTCTCGTCAGCGAGAGATCGACGTTGGGCTGAAGATCCGCGAACCCAAACCTGCCGAGCACCCTTCCGTTGTATCCGCCGCCAAGCTCCTGCGAAATCGATGCGCCAAGCGAGAACCCTTCGACGCGGTTATACCGCATTTGCGACGGACCGTACTCGATGATCGGCGGCGGCAGAAGCCCAGACTGAAGCCGGAACGAGAACGGTGCTTGCGCGCCGAGGGAGAGCGCCTCGGCCTTGAGTGCCTCGAGCTCCTTACCGCCGAATAATTCCTCGCCGGGATCGTAGATCGAAGCGGGCAGATCGCTCGACGTCTCGAGCTTCGAGACGTCGCATGGGATGCGCACGGCGATCGGCAGTCGATTGTCGTAGCGCGTCTGCGTGACGACGCGATAGTCGGAGGTGTCGCACTGCGATCGAGGAACGTCGCGCTTTCGGAGTCCGCGTCTGATCGAATCGTTCAGCGCGCGTGCGCGCTCGCGCGTCGCCACTCGCACCGAATCACGCCAGGCCTGTTGTTGTTCGGCGTTCAGACTGTCGGGCATTCGGACGCGATTCGCCGGGAGGTTGATTTTCGGGAGGCTGTCCTTGCCGTTGACGCTCGCGTACTTGAAGCTCTCCTCCATCTTGAACGGCACGTGCATGAAGCTCACCTGGGCGCGACCCTCGGCCATGCGGAGACGCGGCATCCAGAAGCGCCCTTCGTGCAGACCGTACTCGACTGCAATGGCCGTCACTTCGGCTTTCATCGGCGTGATCATGGGTTTGACCCACACCGGAACGTCGTCCATCGATTTCGGATCTTCTTCCGTCGCGACCGCCCAGATGTCCATCGGAATGGAGAGGCGATAGGCGGCACGCACGAGCTGTCCTGACCTCGTGTCGAACCAGAGTGATCCGACGGCGAGATTCCACTTTGGCTGTCGGGGCCGCACCTTCACTTCGCGCAGTTGAATGACTGTACCGTTCGGAAGTTTGAAGCTCACCGAGTCGCCGGTCTCATACGTGTAGTACGCCTCGGCGCCGTCGGCGATCGGATTGACGATCTCGTTCTCGTTCACCTGCGCGCGTGCGACGTCACTGCCGACCCAGAGGGGTTCATAGCCCGGGAAGTATGGAATCGACGCGTTGAGATCGGGGTCGTTCATCTCCTGATTGATTTCTTTCCGCGCTTCTTCTGGACCGACGACTGGGATCGCTGTGCGCTGTCCGCGCGCTTCCATCCAGACGCCGACGCCTTGCTGCCAACGAACTCGAGCGGCGCTCTCGTGGCGGAAGAGCAAACGATCGCGGCCGATCTTCGAGAAGCCCAGCCCGGCGGAGATGCGCTGATACGACATCGCGTCGTAGGCCGTGAGAGCTGAATCCTGCGTCATTCGTGCGATGCGGGCCGCGAGCAGTGTGGTCTTCGCGGTAGCGTCTTTGAAGGCGGTCCGCTGATCCTCCGCCGTCACCGCTTTCCGTGATCCGCGGTATGATCGCCTGGGTGAGGTCTTGGCGCTATCGGCTCCAGCGCTGTCTCGGACGGTGGGCCCGCGTCGCGGCGGCGGACCGGGTTGCTGCATTTGAATGTTCAGCGCGAAGACAGCGCCGAGGATGATGAGCATAGCAAAGCCTCGGGGTGAACCGGCGGAGGGAGACGATACGGGGCCCGTTTCATTGGGGTTTCGTTCCCGGAGGGGCGGTCACGGGCAGGCAGTTTCGAGGTTCGAGGGTTGTCACCACGGCACTCCGGAACTGCGGAACTACATCAAAGCAACTGCCATGACCACGGATTACGCGGATGTACACGGATACTGCGTAACAGCAGAACCGCATTTTGGGACGTTCCTGCTGGCAGCCTTCAAGCCCTCGGCAGCTTTGGTTTTCGTTTTTTGGGAGTTCGTAGAGTTCGTTCAGGCGCAAGTCGAAATCAAAGGACTTCTGTGCGGTCGCGATGCCTCCAGCGGCGAACCCACTGAGGCAGTCACGCAGTATCCGTGTACATCCGCGTTTCATCCGCGTAATCCGTGGTCATGGCAGTTGCTTTGATGTAGTTCGCAGTGCCGCAGTTCCGCAGTTCCACGGATGACGCGCCCGGGCGCCCCAGCATAGATTCGCCTCCTCCCCGACCTTCAAACTCATGCGTTTTACGAAAGCCATCATCATCGCCGTGCTGGCGACGACGCCGCTCAGTGCTCAACGATCGACGCCAATCGACTGGACCAAGCTGACCGATGAAACGGTCAAGGTTCTCTCGGATTACATCAAGGTCAACACGACCAACCCGCCTGGAAACGAGCTTCAGGCTGCACGCTTCCTGAAGCGCATTCTCGACAAGGAAGGAATCCAAGCGCAGATCCTCGACACTGCCGAGCTGAAGCCGGCTGGGCGTGCGAATCTCTACGCGCGGCTCAAGGGTAATGGATCGAAAAAGGCGATCGTCCTCCTGCATCACATGGACGTCGTTCCCGTGAATCCGGCGACCTGGTCGACCGATGCGTTTTCAGGCGCGATCAAAGACGGATACGTCTACGGTCGCGGGACCTACGACATGAAAGGCATCGGCATCGTTCAGCTCATGGCGATGATTGCGATCAAGCGAAGTGGACTGCCGCTCACGCGAGACATCGTCTACATCGGCAATGCGGACGAGGAGCTCGGGTCGACCGGAGCATTCGAGTTTGTGAAACGCCATGGGGACTTACTGAAGGACGTCGAGTACCTGATGACGGAGGGCGGAGGCAATCAGGTCGACAAAGGAAAGCTCGAGTACTACGGCGTCGGCGTCGCAGAGAAGCGAACGTTTTGGCAAAAGCTGACGGTCGCGGGGACGCCGTCGCACGGCTCGCGGCCGACGAAGCTCAATCCGGTTCCGAAACTCGTCGCGGCGCTCGACAAGATTGCGAAGTACGAGACGCCGCTGCACGTCACGCCGGGCGTCGACAAGTTCTTTCGCGACATCTCGCGCAACTATCCGCCGGAACAGCGCGCGTGGCTCGCGGACGTCAAGAAAGGGTTGGAGAATCCGAAAGCGCGCGAATGGATTCTCAACGATGTCTACTGGAATGCGATTCTGCGGAACACGATCTCGCTGACGGCGCTCCAAGGGTCGAACAAGACGAACGTCATTCCGGCCGAGGCGTCTGCGGAGATCGATATTCGGTTGTTGCCCGATACCGATCCGCAGGAATTCCTGAAGACGCTTCAGAAAGTCGTGAATGACACCGCGGTGCATTTCACGCCGCTGCTCGCGCCGAAGCCGCCGCTCGAGAGTCCGATCGAGACGGATCTCTTCCGCGCGATCGAGAAGGCGACGCGTGAACGCGATCCCAACGCGCTCGTCACGACACCGATGCTCACGGCGGCGACGGATCGTCCGACCTATCGCTCGCTCGGCATCGTGACGTACGGCTTCGAACCGTTCAAGGTCGAGGCGAGCGACGTTCAGACCGGAATGCACGGGAACAACGAGCGCATTTCGATCGCGAATATCGGATTTGGATTGAAGTACATGTACGACGTGCTGCGGTACGTGCAGTAGCGCGCGGTCAGGGTTTGCGACGCGCGGCTTCGGGGTCGCGCGTCCAGAGCGCGATGAGTCCGCAGGTGGCGTTGCGGGTGCGGAAGTCGGCGGGGATCTCCGCGGCGCTGCGATAGACCTCGACGCCTTCGACGGTGAGCGGCGCGAAGTCGTCCACGTTGCCGTTCGGGTACGGTTGTCCATCGACATACAGTTGCACGACGCAGGTCGACTGCATGCTCGAGTTCCGGGAGCGCTGCATGTCGACGGGTTGGGGTTCACCGGCCATGCGTTGCGAGATGTGCACGCCGGGAAGCGCGCGGAGCATCTCGCTGATCGTCGATGGTTGTCGCTTCTCGATGTCAGCGCGCGTGACGAAGGAGCCGACGCCTCGGGACATCCGTCGATTGAACGGACCCATCTTCCCGATTGTAGGATCCGCGACGACGAGCACTTCGGGACCCATCACGGGCGCCAACTTCAGCGTGAAATCCCGGTACGTCGTTTTGCCACCGATGACTTCCACCGTCGGTCGTTGTGCCTCGTAACCAATCATGCGCACGAGCAGGTGAACTTCGGCGGCCGGCGCGAATGCAATCCGGTATTTGCCATCGCTCCCGACCTGGACCGAGGCCCGAGGCGCGTTCGAACCGAGAACTATCACCTGCGCCGCGTCAATCGGTCGACCCGCAGAGTCTCGAACGACCCCTTCGATGAAGCCTAGTGTTGGTTGCGCGCGCGCTACGAACGCCTGCATGACCAGCAGGCTTGTCACGATCGCGGAATGACGCATCAATTCACACATACTTTCGAAGAGCGGAAAAGCCTCGCCTGGAGAGCGATCCTTTCGCCGCTTCGCGGCTCAGGATGACCGCGGGACCAATGCGGCTCAGGACGACACGAGGGTCGGCGTCCACGCTATGAATTCCCCCGCAGCGTGGCAAGAGGATGTAGACTTCACCGCCTATGACGAGTTCCCGTCCGGCGGCGAAACCGGCACTCTACGTTCGCGATTTACACAAACATTACGCCGACGTGCGCGCGGTCGACGGCCTCGACCTCTCCGTCGCACCGGGCGAATGCTTCGGGCTCCTCGGGCCAAACGGCGCCGGGAAAACCACCACCATCGAGATCTGCGAAGGCCTCACGGCACCGGATTCCGGCGACGTCGAGCTCCTCGGACTGCGCTGGGATCGCGACGAGCACGAGCTCCGTCAGAGACTTGGAATTCAACTTCAAGAAACCGAGCTCGCCGGCAAGCTGACCGTCGAAGAAACCGTGCGGCTGTTTCGCAGCTTCTATGCGCGCGGACGCACGGTCGACGACGTCATCTCGCTCGTCCAGCTCGACGAGAAGCGCGACGCGCGACTCGGCAAACTCTCCGGCGGACAAAAGCAGCGCGTCGCACTCGCTTGCGCGATCGTCGGCGATCCCGACCTGCTCTTTCTCGACGAGCCGACCACCGGCCTCGATCCGCAATCGAGGCGGCAACTCTGGGATCTCATCACCGAGTTCAAGGCGCGTGGACGAACGATCATGCTGACCACGCACTACATGGACGAGGCCGAGATCCTCTGTGATCGCGTCGCGATCGTCGATCACGGAAAGGTCATCGCTCTCGGCACACCGCAGGAGCTGATCGGATCGCTCGGCGCCGAACATGTCGTCGACTTTGCGGTTGCAGGCGACGGAGCCGCGCTCGACGAAGTGACCCTTCGCAGAATCGCAGGGGTGCGCACGGTGCGTCATTCGAACACCGGATATGAGCTGCAAGTCGGCGAGCTGCATCGAACGCTCCCGGCGCTTCTCTCATTGATCGGCGAGCGCAAGCTCGAGCTGTCGCAGCTCACAACACACTCGGCCACACTCGAAGACGTCTTCGTGTCGCTGACGGGGAGACAACTGCGCGATGAGTGAGCCGAGGATCGGGGCAGATACGCAGAGCGGGCTCGATGCGAGCTCGCTGTGGCAGCTCATCACCGTTCGATTCAAGGAGTACGCGCGCGAACCGGAGGCGCTGTTCTGGTCGTTTGGGTTTCCGATTCTCTTGGCGATCGGACTCGGCATCGCGTTCCGGAGCAAACCGGCCGATGTCGTGCACGTTGCGGTCGTGAACAGTGGGCCGCGCGCGGCGTCGCTCGTCGAATCGCTCAAGCGCGACAAAGCACTTGCCGTCGAGTCGCTCTCGGCTGACAGCGCGCAGGTCGCGCTGCGAACGGGGCGCGTCGCGCTCATCGCGACGCCAGACAGCGTGAATGGAGTGAACTACGAGTACGACGACACGCGCCCCGACGCGCGCAATGCGCGCCTTCTCGCGAACGACGCCATCCAGCGCGGCGCTGGACGGAACGACGTACTCCCGGTCGCCGAGCGTCACGTGAGTGAACGTGGATCGCGCTATATCGACTTCGTCGTTCCCGGCCTCCTCGGCATGACGATCATGGGCGGTGGAATCTGGGGACTCGGCTACACGATCGTCGACCAGCGTCGCAAAAATTTGCTCAAGCGACTGGTCGCGACGCCGATGTCTCGGACGCACTACTTGTTGTCGTACGTGATCTCGCGCCTCGTGCTGCTGGCGGTTGAGGCGGGCGTGCTGATCGGGTTCTCGACGCTGCTCTTCGGTGTGCCGATTCGCGGGTCGGTCATCGCGATCACGGCGATCATTTTGCTCAGCGCGCTCGCGTTCGGCGGACTTGGGTTGCTGATCGCGTCGCGCTCGAAGACGATCGAGGGCGTGTCAGGCCTCATGAACCTGTCGATGCTCCCGATGTGGGTGCTGTCAGGCGTGTTCTTCTCATCGGAGAATTTTCCGGCGGTCGTGCAGCCATTCATCAAGGCGCTGCCGCTCACAGCGACCAACGATGCCCTTCGCGCGACAATGCTTCGCGGCGTGTCATTCGCGGGACTGTGGCCGGAACTTTCGATCCTTGCCGGGTGGATGGTGATCTGCTTCGCTATCGCCTTGAAGATCTTCCGGTGGAGATAGCGTGACCGACGCAAAGCAGATGACGGGCGATCTCCCGACCGACGAACTGATTCGTGAGGGTCGCGTTGTGCTCGACTGGATCGCGCGCTACCTGGACCATTCGGAGCAGTTTCCGGTGCTGTCGCAGGTCCGCCCCGGTGAGATCAAAGCGTCTCTCGACGCGTCGCCGCCGGACGAGCCTGAGCCCATCGCATCGATCATTAAAGATTTTGAAACGAAGATCGTCCCAGGGATCACGCACTGGAATCATCCTGGGTTCTTCGGCTACTTCGCGACGTCATCGTCGGTTCCGGGCATCCTCGGTGAAATGCTGACCGCGGCGCTGGACGTGAAGGCGATGCTCTGGCGAACGTCGCCGGCCGCAACGGAGCTCGAGCAAGTCGTCACGGATTGGCTGCGACAGATGCTTGGCATGAGCGACGGGTGGTTCGGTATCACGACGGATACCGCGTCGATCTCGTCGATGCTCGCGCTGGCCGCGGCACGCGAAGCCAAGCCGGAGCTCGAGATTCGCGAGCGTGGGATGGCGGGGCGGCCCGACCTTCCGCGTCTCCGAGTGTACGCGTCGCCGCACGCGCATTCGTCAGTCGACAAAGCCGCGCTCGCGCTCGGGCTGGGGCTCGAAAACGTCGTGAAGATCGCTGACGATGAGGATTTTCGAATGCGTCCCGACGCGCTCGCGCAAGCGATCTCCGCGGATCGCGCGGCGGGTTACCTCCCGCTCGCGTGTGTCGCGACAGTCGGAACGACGAGTATGTCGAGCATCGATCCGGTCCCCGCGATCGCCGAGATCTGCCGGCGCGAGAAGGTGTGGCTGCACGTCGACGGCGCGTATGGCGGCACGCTCGCGATCGTTCCGGAGAATAGAAACATTCTCGACGGTGTCGAGCTCGCGGATTCGCTCGTCGTCAATCCGCACAAGTGGTTGTTCACGCCGTTCGACTGCTCCGTGTTCTACGTCAAGCAGCCGGACGTGCTCAAGCGCGCATTCTCGCTCGTCGCCGAGTACTTGGTGACGCGCGATGATGACGTCGTGAATTACATGGACTACGGCGTGCAGCTCGGGCGACGCTTTCGCGCGCTCAAGCTGTGGATGGTGATTCGAGCGTTCGGGACGTCCGGTCTCATCGAGCGCCTTCGCGCGCACTGCGCGCTGGCGAGGCAGTTCGCAGCCTGGGTGCAGGGGAGCGACGATTGGCAGTTGATGGCGCCGGTCCCCTTCTCTCTAGTTTGTTTTCGCTACGCACCGAGTGGGATGACCGACGCCGAGTGCGATCGCGTGAACGAGGCGATCATGCACGCGGTGAATTCAGGCGGCGAGGTGTTCCTCTCACACACGAAGCTCGGCGGGCGGTACACACTGCGTCTCGCCATCGGGAACATTCGGACCGACGAGAGGCATATCCTGCTCGCCTGGGAGAGATTGCGAGAAGCGTCGCGGACCTTTGTATCGTGAGGCGTGTGGCCCTGATGGTCATCCTGCGCGAGCGTCGGCCCCGGTAGTCATCCTGCGCGAGCGGAGCGAGCGATAGGGTCGCTGTCCCTATCGCGATCTCATGTCGTTACGTCGTAACCGCGGGAACTGCGTAAGAGCGGGAGGTGTCACGCGGAGACACGGAGACGCGGAGGAACTGCAAAAAAACAAAGAGAACAAAGAAAAACATCAGCAGCGGAGCTTTGGCTATACGCCGTTCTGGTGTTCTCCGCTGCTCCGCGCCTCCGCGTGAGCATGTAGTTGCAGTTACGCCTTCGCTGTTGTTGGTTCAACGGCGGAACTGCCTTGGCGTTCTGATCGCTCCCTCAGGGCAGGCTCTATCGGCGGCGTCGCTTGTGCTCCGCTCGCCGCAGGATGACCACAAGGGCCGACGCTGGCGCTCTACGGGTTGACACGGGCGCCCTGACCCCCGACCCCCGGCCCCAACCCCCTAGAGTGCTAGCCGCGCCAGCGATCGCTATCAAGCCACCAGACTGACGTTACCGAATACCATCTCGATAGAGATCCGGGAAATGCTTCTTCAAATTCGCGACCTTCGGCGCATCGTTGATCACGATGTACGGCTCACCCGGATGGTTCTCGGCGTAGTCCTGATGGTAGTCCTCCGCCGCGAAGAACGCCTTGTACGCCACGACCTGCGTGACGATCGGCCTCGGGTAGACGTGTGACTCGTTCAACTGCTTGATGTACGCGTCGGCCTGCTGTTTTTGCTCGGGACTCATATAGAAGATGGCCGAGCGGTACTGCGTTCCGACGTCCGGGCCCTGACGGTTGAGCGTCGTCGGATCGTGCGCGACCGAAAAGAAGACCTTTAGCAAAGTCGCATAGGAGACCTGCGACGGATCGTAGGTCACGCGAACGGATTCGGCATGCCCCGTGGTGCCGGAGCTGACCTGCTCGTAGCTCGGACGATCCGTGAAGCCGCCAGCGTAGCCCGACGTTGCCGTCGAGACGCCCTTCATGTGTTGGAAGACCGCTTGGATTCCCCAGAAACATCCGCCGGCGAAAACTGCTGTCTCCGTCTTCGCAGTCGATGGAATGACGAGCGCCGGCTCTGGAACCGCCACGGCGCGCGACGCGTTGGCAAAGCGCTGCACGAACAGAAGGCCGGCGACGGCGGCGAACATCGCCAGGACGAAACCGCCGCGATTCAGCTTTCGAGAAGTCATATCACGTTCTCCAATCAAACACCGTTTATTTCTCGAGCGAGACCTTCGGAATCTCGCCGGTATCGCCCGCCGCGAGCACTCCGACGACATCGTCTTCCACATGCTTCCTTCGAAGCACGAAAAATCCGATCGCGACGGCGATGAAAATGGCCGCAAAGAGATAGTTCTCGTAGCGGCGCACGTGCCCCAGAACGATCAGGGTCGTTCGTCCGAACGCCCATCCGAGGATGGTGAAGATGAACGACCACGTCAAACAGGATACGGCGGATCCAATCAAATAGATGTGTAGCGGCATCCGGGCCGCTCCGCACGCGATCGGCAGCGCGAGCCGGAGGCCATACGCCCAGCGAACAGCAAGCGACGATCGCCACGGATGACGCCGGACGATCTTGAACGCGCGAAGCAGAATTCGCCGCAAGTTCGGCCAGCGCTGGCGGGCCCAATGGCCGCGCCACCGGCCGAAATAGTACAACCCGACGCCGGCCAGCCATGTTCCGCCCGCGACCCACATGCCAACAGCGCCGAGCCGGAGATTGTGATTGTGCGCCGCGAGCCCGCCGATGAGGGGCGTCGCCTCCTCCGTAATCATCCCCGTGGCGCCGAGCGTGAGATACGCGCCGAGGCGCTCGAGGAACGTGGCCGTGCTCGGTTCCGACGCCGCAGCTTGAAGCAGGACGAGCATCGACAAAAGCGAGGGCGCTTAGGAACCCGAGTGCGCCGGGGCGCAGCTCGCGTCGAGGTAGGAACGAAACTCGTTGACGAGCCGCGTCGCGATCGGCCCCGGTTTCCCATCGCCGACCAGGCGGTCGTTCAGCCGCACGAGCGGCATGACGTCGGTCGTCGTCCCAACGAGGAACAGCTCCTCGAGGCGCGAAAGGTCGCGCTCGGCGATCGGCTCCTCGCTCACTGGAACGCCAGCTTGTCGGGCGAGGTCGAGCACGATCGCGCGCGTGATGCCCGGGAGAATGAGGTGATTCGTTGGATGGGTACGGACGGTGCCGTCGAGAACCCCGACAACGTTCGCGTGCGAGCTCTCGGTGACGACGCCGTCGCGAATCATCAGCGCGTCGACACAGCCTCGTTCAGCGGCGGCTTGTTTCGCGAAGACGTTCGGAAGGAGTTGCACCGTCTTGATGTCGCAGCGCAGCCAACGAATGTCGGGAATCGTGATCGCCGATGCGCCGCGGGCGCGAAGCTCTTCCGCCGGTACGAGGCGGTTGACCGTTGCGTAGATCGTCGGCGGGGTGCCCGCAGCCGGGAACGCATGACCGCGCGGCGCAGCGCCGCGCGTGATCTCCATATAGAAGGTCGCTTCGCCCGCCGTGAGTTGCGATTCGCGAAGGAGACGATCCGCGATCGCCTCGATCCCGGCCAACGACAACGGCTCGGGAAGGCTGATGCGAAGCTCGCTGAGGCCGAATTGGAGGCGAGCTAGGTGGCGCTCGGTCTCGAAGAGCCGGCCATTCACGACCCGCCACACCTCGTAGACCCCGTCGCCGAAGACGAACCCGCGATCTTCGACGGAGATGGTGGCGGTCGACCTGGGGAGAAACTGTCCGTTCAGGTAAGCGAACACGGCGCCGAGCCTCGGTGGAGTCCGTAGAAGCTAACGTCGAGGCTCGGCGCGGGCATCGCCGAAAATGTGGCGGTTAGGCCGTTGCGCCGGCGGTTTCGGGCCTCGCGGCCGTTTGTCGCGCGCGAGCGCGTTCTTCTCGCTGACGTGTAAGGTGTGGCGTGATCCCAAGCATTCGTTGGACGAGCATCAGCTGACCTCGATGATGCATCTCGTGCTCTTTGACGCTGAGGAGATTCTCGAACCGAGTCTTTGGATTCTGTCCCATCGGATCCGTAAATGTCTCGGCGAGAAACTCCGGCGAGAGGGACTCGAGCCACGACGCGTACATCTCACCTTCGGACTTTAGCAAATCGATAATCTCGGCCTTGGTCTTCGGTTGCTGTTCGAGCGCCGAGAGTCGGCCGAGGCTGGCCCCGAAGTCGTAGCCCTGCAGGGTGGTGACGCGCTTGTCGCGCTGCATCTCGATCCAGAAGAGTGGCGCGAATGCCATGTGGCGAAGGAGGTCGCTCACGGTCCGCACACCGGGCGCCGGAACAAAGTCGTACTGCTGTTCGGGGATCTCTTCGGCGATCTGCAGCGTGTTCTTTCGGACGGTGCGGAACGCGTTCGCCATCTCGGTCGGGCCGTACGGAATCATGCGGTGCGTCTCCTCGAAGGTTGGTGTGGCGGCTGAAATGTAGCCGCGGGAGGGGGACCGGTTTGGCAGGTCGTTCGCTAGCGCTCACTTGGCAGAGGAAGCGGTGTGCTGGCGATTCCGATTCCTCCGCCAAGCGAGGGCTTTAGCCCGAAGCACCCCGGCAAGCGGCGAAGTCGCGACCCGCCAAGGGAGCGAAGCGACCGACCTGCCAGCGAGCAAAGCGGGCCCCCCCCAACTGCGCCGAACGGATTGACGGATCGAGGTGTCTGACCCTATGTAGAGTACGACATATATCGGTCAGAACCCTGATGCGCGTCACTTACCCAACCGCAATCGTCCTCCTTGCCGTCAGCCGCGGCGTCGCGTACGGCTTCGACATCATGGATGCGACGGGGCTGCAAAGCGGCACCGTCTATCCCATCCTCCGCCGACTCGAGGCCGCCGGATTGGTACGCTCCCGGTGGGAAGCCGTGACGAACGCTCGCGACGAGCAGCGTCCGCCACGGCGCTACTACCAAGTCACCGGCGCAGGATCCCGCGAGCTGCGCACGGCACTCGACCGCTTCCCAGGCCTCTCGGCCACGATCGGCGCGGGTTCGCCCGCGCGCGCCTGACGTCAATGTCTCTGCGTCCGCGCCCGCCCGGCTCAACGATGCTCGCAACGATCGCGCTCCTCGTGCCGCGATCGCATCGCGACGACTGGAGTGCCGAGTGGAATGCAGAAATCGCGAACGCGTGGGCGCAGCGCTCCGGCAACGACGCCGCGATCGCAACACAGCTTCGCATTCGATGCCTCGGCGCCGCGCTCGACGCGCTGTGGCTTCGACGTCACTACACCATCACGCCCCGGAGAACGAGCATGCTCGGTCACGACATTCGCTACGCCGCCCGCTCACTCGCGCGAAAGCCCGCATTCACCGCCGTCGTCATCGGGACGCTCGCGCTCTGCATCGGCGCCAACACCGCGATCTTCAGCGTCGTGAACTCCGTGCTGCTGAACGGACTTCCCTATCGCGATCTCGATCGTCTCGTGTCGATTTGGTCGAATGATACGCAGAGCAAGCGCGATCGAAATTCGGTCTCGATCGGCGACTATCGCGACATGCAAACGCGCACGAAGACCGTGAGTCAGCTCGCCGCGTACTTCCCGAATTGGAATCTGACGTACACCGCGCCGGATGTCGCCGAACGAATCGACGTCGGCGCGGTGTCATGGAATTTCTTCTCGGTGCTCGGCGTCGCGCCGGAACGTGGACGCGCGTTTGTCAAGGCGGATGATCAGGCTGGCGCACCGAAGACGGTCATCCTCTCGCACGAATTCTGGATGCGCCGATTCAATGGCGACGCGTCGATCATCGGAAAGCCTGTCGTGCTCGATGGCGAGCCGCACACCGTCATCGGCATCATGCGCGCCGACTTTCCATTCCCGGACGCAAAGGTCGACGTCATCGCGCCGTTCACGACGCTCGCATCGTACTGGAATCGTCGCGAGGTGCACATCGTGTTCCTCCTCGGCAAGTTGGCAGCCGGCGCAACGGCGGAGAGCGCACAGCGCGAATTCTCATCGATCGCGACGCAGCTCGAAGCCGAGCATCCAAAGGAGAATCGCGGATTCGGCGCGACCGTCCTGCCGCTTCGCACTGCTCTCCTCGGCGACGTGCGGACGCCGATCATCGTCCTGTTTGCCGCCGTATGCGCGGTGTTGCTGATCGGATGCGCGAATGTCGCGAACCTCATGCTCGCGCGCGGATCGTCGCGGCGCCAGGAGCTTGCCGTTCGCGCGGCACTTGGCGCTGAGCCTCGCGCGATCGTCGCCCAACTCCTGACCGAGAGCGCGTTGATCGCCGTCGTTGCGGGCGTGATCGGCGTCGGCATTGCGATCGTCGCGACGAATGCAATGGCGCGGCTCATTCCGCCGACGATCGCGCGGATCGCATCTGTTCACGTGAACGGAACGGTGTTGGTCTTCACATTGCTCGTCTCGATAGCCGCGTCCGTGCTGTGTGGACTCGCGCCGGCACTCCGGGGAGCAAAAGCCTCGAGTCACGATTCTCTAAAGGACTCGGCACGGGGCAATCGGACGCAGAGTCGACGGCGGTTACAATCGGCGCTGGTTGTGGCCGAGCTTTCGCTGTCGCTGGTCCTCGCGGTGTCGGCTGGTCTGTTGATCAACAGCTTCGCGCGGTTGTCGACGACGAGTCCGGGGTTCCGCACGGATCATGTCGTGAAGATGAAGCTCGCGCTTCCGGGCTCTCGATATCGAGGCGCCGCACCGCGCGTTCAGTTCTACGACAAGCTTCTGCCGACGTTGCAAGCAATTCCGGGCGTACAATCAGTCGGGGCCGTGTCGCGATTCCCGATGATCGACGCAAACATCACGACGAAGGTCGCGCGAGTGGGCGTGGATCCGGCGGTGGACCGACTCCCGGATTTCGACTACCGCGTCGCTGGTGGCGACTATTTCGGCACGATGGGCATTCCGCTCATCCGCGGTCGCGTGTTCACGCAGCAGGAGCGAACGGATTCTGGCGCGACGCCGGTGGCGGTTCTCAATCGCGCCGGTGCTACGCTCCTCTTCGGCGATCGGAATCCGATCGGCGAACGCGTGACGCTTGGTGCGAACTCACCGCCGATCGACATCGTCGGCGTCGTCGGGGACATCTACGGGGCGTCGATGCGCGAAGCGCCGCGGCCGCAGGTCTATCTGTCGGCACAGCAGACAGGCCCGAGTGGAATGACGGTCGTCCTTCGGTATCGCGGCAACGAGGGCCCGGTCGTGGCAGCGGCGCGGCGCGCACTGGCTTCGGTCGATCCGACGACGCCGTTCTTCGCCGTGCAGACCATCGATGACGTCTTGTCATCCGCGACGCGCAGCGATCGCTTCACGACGGTCCTGCTGTCGAGCTTCTCGCTGCTCGCGCTGTTGCTCGCGGCTGTGGGCACGTACGGCGTGATCGCGTTCGGCGTCAGCGAGCGCACTCGCGAGATCGGCGTTCGCATCGCGCTCGGCGCCGACAAGTCGGGCGTGCTGACTATGGTACTTCGCGAAGGCGTCGTGCTCATGGCGATCGCGCTGCCGATCGCGATGCTCGGCGTCTGGTTCGCGGCTCGCGGGATCGGGGGATTGTTGTATGGAGTGTCGCCGGTTGATCCGCTGACGCTCAGCGGGGCGGTCGCGACGCTCTTTGTCGCGACGCTGCTCGCGTGCTACATCCCGGCGCGTCGGGCGGCGAGCGTCGATCCGCTCACCGCGATTCGCGGAGTCGAGTAGCGACTACGCGACCATCCAGTTCAGGACATCGCGAATGAATGCCCGCGGCGGCGAATGCGGACCGTCGAATTCGCGATACTGCACGTCGTAGCCTTCGCTCTTGAGCTTGGGAACGAGTTTGCGGCTGGTGACGTCGATGGGAAGGACGCGGTCGGCAGTTCCGTGCGTGATGTAGATCTTCGGTTTGCCGACCGCGTCTGGGTGCACCATGAAACCTGGCGAGAATGCAACGACGCGTCCGAACAGATCGCCGTTCACGAGGCCGAGCGAGAGTGCGTAGCTCGCTCCATCAGAGAATCCACATAGCGTGATCTTGCTGGATGCGACGCGGACTTGATCGAACACGCGCTCCAGCATCTTGTTGATGAAGACGACGTCGTCGCCGAACGCGCCGTAGCGGATGTCCCACGACGAGTCGCGAGAGTTCGGCGCGACGAGAACGATCCCGAGCTCGTCGGCGTAGGGCTGGAGCGGAGTGAAAAGCTCGTGCGCTTCCTGGCCGGCACCATGGAGCAAAACGGCGAGCGGTGCTGGGACGTCGGGCTTGTACGATTTCGGGATGTAGAGAAATGCGTCTCGAGCCGAATCGAGGCCCATCGCTGTTGCGCCAGGGGTGGCTGTCTTCGACGGAACATGCGGTCGCGCGGTGAGGCGCCCCTCGACGAGTCCGGTCGTGCTCGCGCCGAGCTGGCGACAGCCGGACACCGCGAGACCCGCGGCACTCACGCCGAGCAGGCGGAGCGCGTCGCGGCGAGACAGGAGCACAGACGAGCTCATTTCTTCGCCGCCGAAATCGGCGAGAAGCCGACGCCGTCAGACCCGCCGCCGACCTTTAGCGTTTTCAAAACCTTGCCGGCCGCGATGTCGATCACAGCGACTTCGCCGAGCGCTTTGAGCGTGACGAAGCCGATCTTGCCGTCGCGCGAGAGGATGACGCCCTGCGGGGACGGATGCGCGGCATCGTCACCGGTCTTGCCCGGGAGGTTGGTCATCTCGAGCGTGTGCAGGATCTTGTGTGCCTTCGCGTCGACGATCATCACACGCTCAGCGCCGGGATCGCTGACCACGGCGTACTTGCCGTCGGGCGTCACCGACATGCGATACGCCATGCCGAAGCCGTCGATGGTCGCGACCTTTTCGCCATTCGACGGGTTGTAGACCAGCACGACTTTCCCGTCGTTGGCGCCCAGCCAAACTTCGGAGGCGTCGGGGTTGACGGCGATGCCCTCGATGCGCTCGCCGACGTCGATGTTGCGAATGAGCGTGTCGCGGACGAGATCCAATACACTGACGGACTTTGCGGAAATGTTCGTGGTAAACGCGCGCTTTCCTTGGGCGTCGATGACCACCATGTGCGTCGCGGCCTGGTTCGTCGCGATCGTTGTGTCGACGGTGCCTTTGGCAAAGTTGACCACGGCGACTTTCTGTGTCGCTTCGGAAGTGACGAGGAGCTTTTGATCGCCCGGCAGGAAGCGCATTCCGTGCGGCCGTCTGAGATCGCCCATCTCGATGCTGCGCGGGGCGTTCTCACCCTTGAGGTCGAACACGATCAGCGAGTGGCCGATCGAGGTGCGATCACCATAGACAGAGATCACTGCCCAGCGACCGTCGTGAGAGATCGCCACCTCGTGGGGGCCCTGGCCGGTCTCGTACGTCGCCCGGAGCTCGCCGGTCGCGACGTCGACCACGGACGCGGTGTGGGCGTTCATGTTGGCGGCGACGATCGTTCCGGATAGCGACTGCGCGATGGCAGCCACTGGTGACGATGCGATGAGAAGCGTCGCGAGGATTTTCATAACACAGCGAGGTTCGGGATGAGTCGAAGCTATGCCACGGCCACAACGGCGGCCACGGCGTAAACCACTCCCGAACAACTGCCTCACGGCAACTACATCAAAGCAACTGCGTCAAAGCAACTGCAACTGCCTTTGCCACGGCGTGGGCACGGCATGACACGGCATGGACACGGCCGGGCTACGAGGTGCCGACCGGGGTACCATGCACGGGCACGCTCATTCTTGCCTTTCTCTTCCGCCGTGATCACGCCGTGGCTCGAGTCAGCGGCGTACGAACTGCGTATCTGTCAGCGACCGCACCCGAGTCTTCAGTTTGCCCGCAATGCACCGAGCGGATCGAGACGCGCAGCGCGACGCGCGGGCAAGTACGCCGCTGCGACAGCAACCGTCGCAAGCAACGCGGTGACTCCCACGAGCGTCACCGCATCAGTCGGAGAAACGCCGTACAGCAGTCCCGTCGTGACCCGCGAGAAGCCCATTGCCGCGGTCAGACCAATGACAATCCCAGTCGCAACCGGGAACAAACCGCGGCGGAGAATCAGCGAGATCACGCTGCCGCGCGGCGCTCCAAGCGCCAGACGAAGGCCAATCTCCGACGTCCGTTGCGAGACCGAGTACGCGATGACGCCATAGATGCCGACGGCCGCGAGCACCAACGCGAGTCCACCGAACGTCGCGAGCAACCACGCCTGAAACCGCGGCCGCACCATGGTGTCGGAAACGACGTCGTCCATCGGACGAAGCTCACGCGCATTCATCAATGGATCGGCAGCGTGAATTGCGTTGCGGATTGGTTCGATCAGCGACGACGCCTCGACCGATCCCCGCACCGCAACCCACACGCCCGGGAATGTACTTTGCGCAAATGGGACGTAGAGAACGGGACCGGCAGGCTTTCCAATTCCCTCATAGCCTACGTCGCCGACGACACCGACGATCGTGTGGAGTGAACCGCCGATGCTCACGCGACGCCCGAGCGGGTCGCGATCCTTGAAGTTGCGCCGTGCGAGCGATTCGCTGATGAGCGCGACGTTTGGCGCCTTCGCGTCATCGCCCGCCGTGAAATCACGACCGCGGACAATCGGCACACCGACCGCCGCCAGGAAACTCGGGGTCGCGGGAATGTAGATCGCCGTCGGTTCTTGATTGGGCGGCAGCGGTGGATCTCCTTCGATCGTGAAGCCGTTCGACTGCTGCATTCGCGCGGGCGGAAGGCTCGTGCTGCCTCCCGCCGCAACGACACCGGGCACGGCACGAATTCCGTTGAGAATGCGGTCGAGTGCGGGAGGTCGCATCGATCCGTCGGGATAGCGCGTCGATGGAAACGAGACGTGCATGGTCACGACATGATCCGGACGAAAACCCATGTCCGTTGACAGCAGTGACACGAGACTTCGCACAACGAGTCCAGCAGCGACCAGCACCACGAGGGCAAACGCAACCTCCGCCGACGTGAGCAGCGCGCGCACGCGACCGCTCTTCGCGCCACGTCCCTGTTCGCGAAGCACCGATTGCACTCCACCGCCCGACGCAATGAATGTCGGCGCGAGCCCGAACAGGATTCCGGTACCGATCGAAACGAGCGCCGCGAATGCAATCGTGAGCGGATCGAGCGACACATTCTCGAGCCGCGGAATATCACTGGGACTGATCTTCACCAAGAACGGAACGCCGATCGCCGCAACGGCGATCCCCGCCGAACCACCGATCGCCCCAAGCAGCACACTCTCGGTCAACAGTTGTCGAACGACACGACCTCGGTGCGCGCCGAGCGCACGTCGAACGGCAATTTCGCGGGACCGCGCGGAAGCACGCGCGAGCATCAAGTGCGCGACGTTCACGCACGCGAGCAACAGGACCAAACCGGCGGCACCAAAGGCGAGCCAAAGCGCGCGTCGCACACCTCCGACGGTGTCTTCGCGAACCGACTGAAGGCGAACATCCGTCGCACCGTCTTCCTCCGGATATTGTTTCCCCAACCGGTCCATGATGCCGTTCATCTGCGATTCGGCCGCTGACGCGGTGACACCCGGCTTGAGACGCGCGAGAATGCGATAGCCGCGAAGCCCGCGGTTGGTGATCCACGGATTCGTCGTCGAGTTTGCCTGCATTCCGAAGATCGGATAGAGCGACGTCCACAGCTCGATTTCGGGGACCGGAAAATGGAAGCCCGGCGGCATCACGCCGATGATCGTGTACGGCTGCTCGTCGAGAAGCACCTTCTGTCCGATCACGGATGGATTGCCCGCGTAGCGTCGCATCCAGAGGCGATGACTGATCGTGACGACCGCGGCCCGCTCCTCATCGGACCGCGGTAGCCGGCCGAGCAGTGGACGCGCGCCGAGCACGTCGTAAAGCGTCGCCGAGCCGGCAATCGAGCGAGCGAGATCGATTCCCTCGGGCCCCGAGACCTCGTATCGGTTGAATGCGTAGCCGCCGATGCCGCTGAAGCTCGTCGCGCTCGTCTGCCAGTCGGTGAGATCGGGGTAGGACGCCGGAACACGTGCCGATTGGTTCGCCGCAGGAACCAGCCAGACTGAGTACAAGCGGTCAGGCTCAGCGTACGGCAGCGGCTGGAGCACGACCGCGTTGACCACACTGAAGATCGCGGTGTTCGCGCCGATCCCGAGCGCGAGCGTCGCGATCACCGCGAGACTGAACGCGACGTTGTGGCGCAACACTCGCGCAGCGTAGCGAACGTCCTGCAGGGCGTCGTCGATCCATCCCAAGCTCCACGTGGCTCGCGCCTCCTCTCGCAGATAGGTCGCGTTGCCGAGTTGCCGGCGCGCCGCGTCGCGAGCGGCGTTGGGTGATGCACCCTCTGAGCGCGAGTCCCGCTCGAGCATCGCCTGGTGAAATCGGAGCTCTTCGTCCAGCTCGGTGGAGAGCTCGTCGCGGCGCAATCGGTCGCGAAGGCGATTCAAGATCTCTAACAGTCGCATGGCTACACCGAGCGCATCACGCGCTGAATGGCGTCGACGACTTCGGCGAACCCTGCTTGCTCTTCGCCGAGTTGTTTGCGGCCGGCTGCGGTGAGGGTGTAGTAGCGCGCGCGCTGGTTGTTGGGAGTGACGCCCCAGTCGGCGCTGAGCCAGCCGCGCTGTCGCATCCGCTGCAGGGCGGGGTAAAGCGACCCTTCGTCGATTTGGAGGACGTCGCGCGAGATCTGCTTGATGTGCTGTGCGATGCCGTAGCCGTGGAGTGATCCAGCGGACAGCGTCTTGAGCACCAGCATGTCGAGGGTGCCGGGGAGGAGGTCGCGTCTCGGGGACATATAGTTGGTCTATGGGATAGATAATCTATGTCTTTGGGCTGCTGGACGCTAGAGGCATAGGAGGTCGCTCGCTGTCGCTCGCTTGGCAGATGGGCGGGTCGCTCGCCGCTTCGCGGCTTGCTTGGCGGGATGCTCCATGAACTTTCTCGTGGCGCATCGCAGCGTCAGCCAAGCGAGGGCGAAGCCCGAAGCGCCCCGCCAAGCGGCGAAGCCGCGACCTGCCAAGCGATGCGCGCAGCGCGAGCGACCCGCCAGCGAGCGCAGCGAGCGTCCCGACGCGCGTCCGCGCGATCAGCGCGTCGAGCGCCCCAAGCGATATCCCGCGCGACGCACCGTCACGATGTACCTAGGATGTTGAGGGTCATCCCCCAACCGCTCACGCAGTGCCGCGAGATGCGTCTCGACCGTGCGGCTCTCGGTCCCCGCCGCGTAGCCCCACACCTCACGCAGCAGCTCAGCGCGCGACACCACTCGGCCCCGATGACGCACGAGCGCGGCGAGGAGATCGAACTCCTTCGGACGCAATGCGAGCTCATTCCTGCCGCGCCGGACGGCGCGTGCACCGAAGTCGATCGTAAGATCATCGACATGCACCTCGAGTCGCGGCTCGCTGTTCGTCGACGCCGCGCGTTTGAGCAGCGCTTTCACCCGCGCGAGAATCTCGAGCAGTCCGCAGGGCTTCACGACATAGTCGTCGGCGCCGAGGCCAAAGCCGCGCAGCTTTTCCTCCTCGGTACCGAGGGCGGTCATGACGAGCACCGGGGTCTCGTGGCCCTCGTCGCGCAAACGTTGCAGCACCGTGAACCCGTTCATCGTCGGCAACATCAAATCGAGAATGATGAGGTCCGGCGATATCGACTTCGCGGCGGCGAGACCGTCGACACCAGTCGCGGCCATCGTCACCTCATAGCCTTCGCGTTCGAGGTTCGACTTTAGCGTTTCCGCATAGGCCCGATTGTCCTCGACCAGAAGAATGCTGCTCATACGAGCGCCTGCTCGCGGTCTGAGGACATTCGCACGATCGACGAGGGAAGGTCGATCACCGCACGCGCGCCCTTCGTGTACGATCCATCGATCCACACGCGGCCGCCGCAGACCTGCGCGATGTGTCGTACCACGGCGAGGCCGAGCCCAGTCCCTGTTCGCTCCGACGTCTGATCGCGCGCGAGACGTTCATACGGCTCGAAGATCCGTGCTCTTTCCGCTTCGGGAACTCCAGGACCTTCATCTTCGACCGCCAATCGCAATCCGTCGCCGGCCATTTGCTCCGCGGAGATTCGAATGCGCTGGCCCGGCTTCCCGTACTTCAGCGCATTGTCGACGAGATTGACGAGCGCTTGGCGAAGCAGTTGGCGATCGCCGAGGATCGCGAGTCCATGATCGTCTGTCTCGATCGACTGGCCGGCGTCGTCGACGGCGAGACTCACCGCGTCGACAACATCATCGAAGAGCGTGCGGATCGCGAGCGGCTCCATGCGTGGCTCGAGCGCAACAGCGCCGGAGCGAGAGAACAACAGCACGTTGTCGACGATGCTCATGAGTCGACGCGCTTCGCGGACGATGGAGCTCGACAGTTTCAGGCGCTCGCGCTCGTCCCTCTCGCGCTTGAGGGTCAGCGTCTCGCTCGCGATGAGAATTTGCGCAAGCGGCATTCGGAGGTCGTGCGACACGCCGGCGATGAAGTCAGAGCGTGTTCGAGCGAGAAGCACTTCGCGTCGCGACGATCCAACGGCCAATGCAATCGCGAAGATCGTCGCCAGCGTGAGGCAGGCGAGGTGCCACAGTTCGCGCTGCGAGAGAAACACTGAATGGATTGCCTGCGCTCGGGTGAGCGCGGCCGTGATCACCGTCCCTTCGAGCGGACCGGTCGGCGATACCGTCGCGCGGAAGGCATGACCGTTGTCGACGCTACCATAGATAGGCTCGCGCGAGCCCTCTCTCTTCACCTCGAGCGACGTCGAATCGAGCGTCACTGTTTCCGGAGACGTCTCGTTGGTCGCACGCGTGCCGGTGACGATGGTGAACATCGTCTTGGCGATGTCATGCGCGTTGCCGACGAGTCCGTAGACCGCGGCGGGTGCTCCATTCGGCCCTTGGCGAACGATCGTCACGACTCCGCGCTTCCCAAGCGCGGTCGGCGCGGCAAAATGAACGCGCGCGTGATGCGGCGGTTGACCTCGGGCCGCGTCGGCAACCGCCACCTCTCGAAGAGCGCTTACGAAATCGCTCGAGTCAGCCGATCGGCGACGCACGTCGATCTTCCCCGAAGCAGCGTCGAAACGAAAGAACGCCTCGGCCGAGAGTGTGTCGCGGCACTGGCAAACGCCGGAGCTGTCTTGGGCTCGCACGAGCGACGCGAGCTCGGCCGACGGCCTCGTCGACGACCGCGTTTCCCACGGTGAAACGGGCGCAAAGGTCTGAATCGCGAGGTTCTCGAGTCTTCCCGCCGCGACGACGGCGACTTGGTGGGATGTCGACCGAGCGACAAGGTGCGCCGCCGCGGTCTGCCGGCTGGTGTCGTGGATGATCGCGGCCGTCGCCCCGAGGGTTGTCATCCCGAGGACCCCAGCAAGGATCCACAGGCGATTTGCCCACAGGCGCGATCGCGTCTGTCTCGGAAGCTCGTTTTGGGCAAGCACTGGGTGGACCTCTGGGTTCAGCCTCGGGGGATCTCGCACGGGACGCGGGGCGGTCCGTGGAGTAACTTCCCGCCCAGGCGGTCGTATGGCCAAGACCTAATTATCGCCTCCGATGCACGACGCCGAGTTCATAAGTTTGCAAGAAGCGCTGGCCGGCGAGTACTCGCTCGAGCGAGAGCTCGGCCGGGGCGGCATGGGCATCGTCTACCTCGCGCGTGAGGTGCAGCTCGACCGCCTCGTGGCGATCAAGTTGCTGCCTCGGTCGCTCGCCGATCGACCCGATGTTCGCGAGCGCTTCCTTCGCGAAGCGCGGATGGCCGCATCGCTCTCGCATCCGCACATCGTTCCGATCTATCGGGTCGGAGAGGCGAAGGGGCTCGTCTTCTTCGTCATGGCGTATGTCAACGGTGAGACGCTCGGCGAACGCTTGCGAACGCGCGGACCGCTGTCGGCTCCGGTCGCGACGCGATTGTTCCGCGAAGTGACATGGGCACTCTCGTACGCGCATGGGCGAGGGATCGTCCATCGCGACGTGAAGCCGGACAACATTCTCATCGAAGCCGACACAGGGCGCGCGCTCGTCACCGACTTTGGAATTGCGCGTGGTGCCGAACAGACCGAGATCACCGATCCGGGACGCGTGATGGGGACCGCGCACTTCATGAGTCCCGAGCAGGGTGCGAGCGAACCGGTCGACGGTCGCAGCGATTTTTATTCGCTCGGTGTCGTCGCCTATCTCGCGGTGAGCGGAAAGCTGCCGTTCGATGCGCCGTCGGTTCCGGCGCTCCTCGCGAAGCATGCAACGGCGAACGTCCCGGCGTTGACGTCAGTCGCGCCGTCGATTCCGGCATCGTTGGCATCGGTGATCGAGCGATGTCTGCGAAAGGATCCTGACGAGCGCTGGGCGTCGGGCGAGGCGCTGGTCGAAGCGATCGACGCGGCTTCAACGCCGATGCGTGCAAAGTTGCCCATGGCACTTCGGGTCTGGGCGCAGAACGACGATCCGATGCGTCCCGCATATACAGCCTGGTATTGGTTGTTCAGCATGCAGTTGATGCTGATACCGAATTTGAAAGATCTCAAATGGCTGGGGATGCTCGCTGTGCCGCTCATTCCCATGGGCATCTACCACGCAAGGAAAACATACAAGGCATTGAGCGCCGGCTACGGTCTTAGAGATCTCAGAACAGCGCTCGCCGCGTGGCAAGCCGAGCGGCGAGAGGAGATCTTGTTCGATGCGACGACGGATGAGCCACGCTGGGCGAGGTTGATGCGGGCGCTGACGTATGGAACGGGGATCGTCACGGTGGGATCCCTTCGGCGACTGTTGGGACCGACGTTCGGCCTTTCCGAAGCAATGGTGATCGGAGCAATCGGCATCTCAGCGATCGTCTCGTTCACGGCGAGCAACGCACTCGGCGTCCGGCTGATCAGTCCGAAGTTCAAGGCGCGTCTCGTGGGCGCGGCGCGATCAGCAATCTTGAATAGCAAGTTCGGCGAGTGGTTCGTGAAGAAGCTCACGCCGAAAAAGCGCAGCGCGTCGGCGGAGCTCGACTATCGCCCGACCGAGATGTCGCTCGGCATGGCGGTTGGAGACCTGTACGCTGCGCTTCCTAAGCCGTATCGCGATGACTTGTCGGATCTGCCGGAGGTCGTCGAGCGGCTCGAAGCGCACGCGGGCGCTGCGCGAACACGCATGGAGGAGCTGAACGCGCTCCTCGCCGCGGCAGGGTCCGACACGGTGTCGCCTGAAACGGTGAAGCTCATCGATGCGCGTGACGCGGCGAAGCGCGAGCTCGGTGACAGCGTTGCCGCGCTCGAGGCGGTTCGCCTCGACCTGTTGCGTTTGCACGGTGGCGCGGTCGATCTTCGACCTATCACGACCGTGCTCGAGGCCGCGCGTGAGCTTGGCGAGCAACTCGATCGGCTCAACCAAGCGAACCGCATCGTTGCGGACTCGATGCGTCCACCAATTCCATTCGATCTCCGTCCCCACACGCCGGCGTAGGTCGGCAGCGTCATCAGGATTCGATCATGCGCTCCTCACTCGTGCCGCTGTTTCTCGCCGCGCCGGTCATTGCGTCGGCGCAAGCCTCGAAGCCCGCCGTGCCGCCGGCGATCGCGACGCTCGACGCGAAGAGCGCGCACTACGCTGACGTCGCGAAACAGATTTGGGGGTTCGCGGAGCTTGGCTACCAGGAGTTCAAGAGTAGCGCCCTGCTCCGCCGCGAGCTTGCGACTGCGGGATTCAAAATCGACAGCGGCGTCGCCAACGAGCCGACTGCGTTCATTGCTTCATATGGAAGTGGGAAGCCTGTGATCGCGATCGTCGGCGAATTCGACGCGCTACCCGGGCTCTCGCAGGACGCCACACCGAATAAGAAAGAGCTCATCGAGGGCGGCCCGGGGCACGGCTGTGGTCATCATCTCTTCGGCACCGCGTCGACGGCGGCGGCAATCGCGGTGAAGGATTGGATGATCGCGAACAACGTCAAAGGCACGCTGCGCTTTTACGGAACACCGGCGGAAGAAGGCGGCTCGGGCAAGGTGTACATGGTGCGCGATGGTCTCTTCGACGACGTCGACGCCGTCGTCACGTGGCATCCAGGCGATCGCAACGCGGCAAGCTCCGGAAGCACGCTCGCGAACGTCGGCGCGAAGTTCCGTTTTCACGGCATCTCGGCGCATGCGGCCGCTGCGCCCGACAAAGGACGATCAGCGCTCGATGCCGTCGAAGCGATGGACAACATGGTCAACATGATGCGCGAGCACGTGCCGTCGGATACACGCATTCACTACGTCATCACGAACGGTGGAAAAGCGCCGAACGTCGTGCCCGACTTCGCCGAGGTGTACTACTACGCGCGGCACAACGACATGCGCGTGCTCGACGACATCTGGACGCGCATCGAGAACGCGGCGAAGGGCGCGGCGCTCGGCACTGGAACGACGATGGACGTCGAGGTGATCAGCGCGGTGTGGAACGTGTTGCCGAACGAATATCTCGCGCGCCTCATGCAGAAGAATCTCGAGCGGGTTGGCGGCGTGTCGTATACGCCGCAAGACATTTCGTTCGCGGAAGGCATTCAGAAAACGCTCATTGGCACGGTGCCGCCAATTTCCGAGGCGTCCACGGTGATCCCGTTCCGCGGATTCGGCGTGCAGAGCGCGTCGAGCGACATGGGTGACGTGAGCTGGCGCGTTCCGACCGTGCAGCTCTCGGCGGCGACGTGGGTTCCGGGCACACCGGCGCACTCGTGGCAGGCGGTCGCGGCGGGCGGCATGGACATCGGCGCGAAGGGAATGATGGTCGCGGCGAAGACGATGACGCTGACGACGATGGATCTCTTCACGGATCCGCAGCACATCGTGAAGGCCCGCGCGGAGTTCGACAAGTCGCGCGGTCCGAACTTCAAGTACACGACGCGGTTGGCGGGGAGGAAGCCGGCGCTGGACTATAGGAAATAGGAACGCGGGGCCAGCGAGCGCAGCGAGCGACCACCGCAGCTACCTGAACAGCCTCTTCTCCAGCTTCGTCGCGCCACCGTCGCGCGTCGTGACGTAGACGATTCCGCCAGGACCGAAACCGACGAGTGTGCGGCCCGCCGGAAGTTGCACGCGATCGATCAGCGCGCCCGTGCGATCAGTGACGTCGTAGACTGAACCGCCGTTCTTCGGGGTGCCGGCGAGTGGCTTCGGGCGAATCCACAAACGATCGTCGGCGTCAGCGCGGAAGCCGCCCATGCTCCGCTCGACGGCCGGGAGATAGTCCGGCATCTCCGTCGCGAGCACTTGCTGCGGCGGAGTCGGCGGCGGCATGCGCTCACCACCGTATGTGCGGATCGGCATGCCGTCGACGAGAATGATCTTCTCGCCGCCCGGTCCGATCTTCTGATCGGGATTGAGCGCCTGCTTGCGCATGTCCTCGATCATGTCGTCGAACTGCTTCTTTCGTTGACCGTTGATCGAGTCGACGAGCCGCGTGCGTTCTTCGTCGTCCACCTGCTTCCAAGCGTACGGAAGTCGCGGACCAGGCGTCTTCACGCCCGCGGAATCGTAGAAGTCGATTCGATACTCGCGGCCGCGCAGCACCGCGACGGCACCGTCCTTCGTCACCGTCCACTCGTCGAAGATCGGGAAGATCGGCGTCGTCGTGTTCGAGTTCGTGTTGTTCGCGCTGAGCTTCATCGTGACGATGCTGCCCGTCGCGATCTTCACGAGCGTATCGAGGGTGCGTCGCTTGACGTTCATCGTCATCACGAGCGCGCTGTCGTCGAACTTTTTCGTGATCTCGGGTTCGCCGTATTGCGGGCGCTGAATCGTCGGTCTTGGCATCGGCAGGCGATACACAATGCCGAGCTTTGGCGAGTAGCCCGGATACCCGTACGCGGACGGATTCGTGAGGTACGTCGACGCGTTGCCCGGAGGCATCGACATCACGCGCGCGACGTCGCCCTTCGGATCGATGACGAGAAACGCGGATGCATTTCGATCGACGAACAGCGTTGAGTCGCCAGCGAACGGAATGAGCGCGCCGGCATTCATCCCGTACATGTTCGCGCCGCCCGCCGAGTCGACGACGACCTTCGGATTGGCGAGCGCGGAGTCGAGGAGAATGACCTGTCGCTTCCCGGGGTCGTTGATCAGGACTTTGCCGTTCGAGAGCGCGCGAAGATGCTGGATTTGCTGAAACGAGATCGCGCTCGTGCTGACGACGGCGCCGAGGGGACGGATGGGAACGTTGGCAGGCGTGCGCTGTGCGGCCAAGGGTGCAACGAGCGCGAGCAATATTCCGGTTCCGCCAGTCATCCTGCGGCGAGCGGAGCGCAAGCGATGGCCCACGGAGTCATCCTGCGGCGCGCGGAGCGTCAGCGAAGCCGCCGATAGGATCGCTCTCGTGCCAAGGCAGTTAAGCGCGGTTACGACGTAACGACGTGAGATCACGGTAGTGAAAGCGATCCTATCGCGCCTGACGGCGCGCAGGATGACGCCCGGCGCCTCGCTACGCCCTCGCTCGGCGATGCGCCGCGGCATTCTAAAACCCTCCAATCGAGCTCGAGCGGTTCTGCTTTAGATATCTCACATCGAGATAGTTCGCAATGAACTGCGGAATCAGCCGCTTCTGCTCTGGAGTCAGCATGCCCACGATGCTCGGCGCGATCTTGATGAGCAAATCATACGACGACTCGCGCGCGGTGCGATAGCGATCATACGCGAGACCTTGATCGTACTGATCCGGAAGCGACGCGAGCTCTTTCGCTACCGGACTCCAGATCGAATCGAGACTCACCGTGAACCACCGATTCAATGTCGCGATCGAATCCGCCTGCTCGGGCGTCAGCTTCAGCTGATCCGCTTGCCGAAGCATGTTCGTCATTGGATTCGGAACGCTGCCCTGCGAATACTGCCCCTTGATCGACACCTCGTTCTGCTTCTGCTGATCCTTGTACTTGCGGCCGCGATCGAGCATCTGCGTCAACTGCTGGCGTTCGCGCGACGGACCGAAATCGAAGTTCAACAGCGCGGTCAGCGTCACCGGCGACGTTCGATTCACCGACTGCTGCGGGCGCGTCGACCCGAAGCGCTGATTCACTTCGTAGATGAAGCGCTTGTTCGTCGCATCGAAGCCGCGAACGTAGAGCAACGTCTGATCGGGGTTCACTGCCTGCCCCCAGCCGTGAACGTTGCTCGACCCGTGCATCAGCAGATCGACGGCGCCGATCGGATTCGTCAGTTGGAATCGAAGCTGCGCGCGATTCGGCAAACGCAGCTTGAGCTGATTCACCTGAATGTTGATCGCGTTGTTCGCGCTCAACGTCCACGGGCCGCGGCACGTCGCGAGCTTCGCGAGCTTGCCGACCTGCCCCCGCAAACAGTCTCGCGCGATCGGCGAACCGTGATCGATCAGTTGCTTCATCGCCGCGGCAAGCGCGGTGTCGGCCGTGTGCGCCGGATCGTAGATGAATGCGCGGTCGTTCGAGGAGCCGTCGCCGTTGATGTCGCCGGCGACGCGCGGCGTGATCGGCGTCCCCGACTGCACACCGACCGACCAGTTCAGCCGAAATGTGTTCGCAAGATTGTAATTCAGGCTCAGCTGAATCTGATGCTTCGCGTTGATGTCGTTGTCGCCCCATTGCGTATCGAGCGGATTGCCGACCGTGCTCTGGAAGCCCTGCAGGAGGCGTCGATTCCACGACCGCGAGTAGCTCGCGTTCCACGTAAAGTTCGAGTTGAACGACGTCGGCGAGATGCGCATCGTCAGCGTCTTCGAATCCGAGCGCAGATTCGATCGAATGTACGACACGCGCGAGAACTTGTCCGACACGCGCGCATCGCCGGCCGCGATCGAGCCTGTCGTCGGGACGATGCTCGTCGGTTCGACGAACACCGGGCGATTCGCTTCGTCGGCGAGCGCAAAACGCTGCCGCGCGAGGAAATTCAAGTCGATCTCGCCCTGCTGGTCGACGTTCAGCGAGTAGTTGCCGCTCGCATTGAGGTTGAATCGATTGCCGAGCACCCAGCCCTGCCAGCTGAGATCCGCGCTGTATCGGCGATTCGCCTGATAGTGCGGATCGACGAGCGTCACCGTCGGCTGTGCGGTCGCGAACACCGTCGCGCCCGTGCCGTCGGCGCACGAGCTTGGGACCGATGACGGATCGAGCTGATATCTCTCCCAATCGGGAATCGGTGTCGCCGCACCCACACACGTCAGCTGCTGCACCGCACTCGGCAATCCGGTATTGGTGATGACACGATACAACAGCGACTGCGCGGGCGAGCCCTGAAACACACCGATGCCGCCGGAAACGCGCTGACGCGGACCGCGCACGAATCCGTCGCCGATCGTGATCTGCGGAGCTTGGCCAAACGATTTATTGAATCCTAATCGCGGGCTGAACGTGATCGGGTTCGGAACGCGATCGTTGCGCAGTCCGAAGACCTGCTCGACGAGCGGATTGTAGTCCGGGCCCGCATCGAACCGGCTCGCATCGATGCGCACGCCATACGTGAGATTGAGATCAGGGTTCACACGCCACGCATCGCCCATCGAGATCCCGAGCGTGCCCTGATTCCGTGCCTGATGACGCGGCGTGAGCGTCCGTGTGAATGACGACGGCCGGCCCGCTGCGAAATCCTCCAGCGAGTTGAAGGAATACGAGCCGAGAAGGTTCGACGATTGGTCGGTCGCCGAGTTGTTGCGTGAAAGTTCGGTCGTCAGCGTCAACTTGTGGCTTCCGTCCATGCTCAGCCACGACAACGCGTTTCGAAGCTGCACTTGCGACGTCGTCGACTTCGAGCCGAGCGACGTGTTCCCGCCGACGAGCACCGACCGAACGTTCGACGACCCGTCCTGGAAATCCGACGCGATGCGGACGCTGGCGCTCGGCAACGTCAGATACGGCGAGCTCTCATTCAAGTTCTGTGAATACCCGATCGACGTCGTAGAAAGAATGACGGACTTGAAGTAGGCCGAGTGGCGCAGCGACACCGACGCGCTGTTGTTGTCCGAGCGGCCCGCATGCGTCGGGGAATCCCACGAGTTGTAGCCCGTCGGCAGTGTTCTCCCCCACCCGCCATTGAACGTGACGTTGAAGGAATGGCCGGCCGACGAATTGGGCGTGTAGTCCAATGCGCCGAGGAACGAGGCGCGCTGGCGCTTGTTGTCGCGCGGGAATCCGTTGACGGCGAACGGAATTCCGTTTTGGATCAGTGCTTCGCGCAGTCGCTCGACGGAATCGGCGGCGATGCCGACGGCTTCCAGACCCGTCGAGTCGATGTCGTACAGCGTCCGGAGATCGCGCCGATTGTCGTCGTACTGAAACGACATGTTGTAAAACGCGCGATTGAGCTTGATCGGACCGGAGATGCGACCACCGATCGACGCGATGGTCGACGCGAGCGCGAGCGATTGCGCGGCACGGTCGGTCCACTGCATTCGCGGCGTGATTCCGGTGAAGCTCATCGACCGGACGATGTAGTTGCCGCCCGAATTCGATCGGGTGCTCACCTGCCCGCCGCTGAATCCACCGCGCGAGACGTCGTACGGCGACGTCGCGACCGTCGTCGAAACGGCAGCGTCGCGAGGAAGGGTGCTGCCGTTCATCGACAGGCCGTTCAGCATGAAGCTGTTCGCGGCGGCGTCGAGACCGAACACCGAGAAGCCCGACGGCGCCCCGTCGGCGGACGGAATCAGCGTGACACCGGGGAGCGTCGCTGCCAAAGCGCCGAGGTCGCCAAGCGCCATGAGATCGATGGCGCTCGGACTGACGCGCTGTTCGGTGCCGCCGACGTCCATCGTTCCGCCGTTGTCGCGTCCGACCGTCGGGCGCTGGCCTTGCACGCGGACGGGACCGAGGATCGTCATCGGCTTTTGCAGCCGAACGTCGGCGATCAGAACATCCTCATCGGCCAAACGCTTGATCTCGAATCGACGCGCCGAGAGGCCGATGAACTGCACGTAGACCCAGTAGTCGCCCTCGGCGCTCGGGAAGGTCACGGTGAATCGGCCCTCTTTGTCCGTTCGAGCCGTTTTGTTGACGCCGCTCTGGATCGCGGTGACGGATACGCTCGCGCCTTCGATCGGCAGCGAGTCGGGGCCCGTCACTCGGCCGCGAATGATGTCGGGGTCCTGCGCGCGTGCGACCGCGGGCGACAGCAGCGCCAGCACAAAAATCACCGCGAGCGCGGCGAGCGTTCGAAGAAAAGACACGGGGTGGGCCATGCCGGGGGTGAGACACCCAACCCAACGGAAGGGTTCGGGATCTGTTACGCGAACTCTTTCAACTTGTCTACAGGCGTCCGCTGTCGCGAGTTCGACTCCGACGTGAATCATTCACACCCCTCCCACGTCGAGCGGAATGATGCTGTCCCTCGGGTTGTGTGCTGCCTTGCTGGCGTACCAAGCAGGCGCCACGTCGTCCTCGCAACAACAAAATCAACGGCCTGACGGTCCGCCTCCGACGGCGGAAGCCGTTGCCGCCGACACGGGGGTCATGCGGCATGCGAACAATCGCACGCCGCCGCTTGTTCACGCCACGCGAGTCGACCGGGCATCGGGTCCCATCCACGTGGACGGACGACTCGACGAACGGATCTGGACAACCACTCGGCCCGCGTCGCAATTCTATCAGACCGCTCCGCACGAAGGCGAACCGGCGACCGAGCAGACGGAGGTTCGCGTCGCCTACGACGAAGACGCCCTCTACATCGCCGCGCGTTTACTCGATTCCGATGCGCACGGCGTGCGCGGCCAGCTCGCCCGTCGCGATGCGTCGACCGAATCGGATCGGTTCGAGGTCGCGATCGACTCGTATCACGATCACAACACGAGCTTCGTGTTCGGCATCAATCCGAGCGGCGTGAAGACCGATCGCGTCGTCGGCCAAGATGGGTTTTCGTCCGACGACAGTTGGGATCCGGTCTGGGCCGCCGCGGTGCAGACTGACGGCGGTGGCTGGACGGTCGAGATGCGGATTCCGCTCTCGCAGCTACGCTTCTCGCCGGCCATTTCGCAGACGTGGGGCATCAACTTTTTCCGGCGAATTCAGCGAAAGGCGGAGCAGGTCGTCTACGCCTATTCGAAGCCGAGTGATCGCGGGTATGCGTCGTACTTCGCGCATTTGTTGGGAATTCAGAATCTTCCAAAGTCGCGTCGATTGGAGGTCGCGCCGTACGCGACGACGCGGCAAGAGCGCATCGATCCGCGCGTGGCGAACAATCCATTCAACGACGGCTCTCGCCAGGTCGCCGGCGCCGGGCTCGACGCGAAGTACGGTGTGACGTCGAGCCTCACGCTCGACGCGACCGTGAATCCCGACTTCGGTCAGGTCGACGCCGACCCGGCGTTCGTCAATCTGTCGGCGTTCGAGCAATTCTTGAATGAGCGGCGTCCGTTCTTCGTCGAGGGCGCCGACATCTTCAGCTTCAACTCGACCGACCAGCTCTTCTACTCGCGCCGCATTGGGCGAGCGCCGCAAGCGTCGGCGAACTCGCGTGCCGGCTTCGTCGACGCACCCGATCACGCCACGATCCTCGGCGCTGGAAAGCTGTCGGGGCGTGTCGGGGCGTGGTCGGTCGGCATGCTCCAGGCGACGACGGCGCACGAGTTCGCGACCGTCGACTCCTCGGGCAAACGGTTCAAGGACGAAGTCGAGCCGCTGACGAACTATTTCGTCGCGCGCGGCCAGCGCGATTGGCGCGGCGGCGCCGATCGACTCGGCTTCATCGGAACGGCGGTGAATCGACGGATCGACGCGAAGGCGCTCGAGTTCTTGCGAACATCGGCCTATGTCGGCGGCATCGACTTCGGGCATCGATTCGCGGGCAACATGTACAACCTGACGGGATCGGTCGTCGGCTCACGCATCGCGGGCGACACCATCGCGATTCAACGGGCGCAGCGTTCGTCGGCTCGGTACTTCCAGCGGCCGGACGCGAAGACGAATCGCTACGATCCGACCGCGACGTCGCTCAGCGGTTGGAACGGATACCTCAACCTCGGCAAGGAAGCCGGGAGCGTTCAAGGTGGCGTAAACTTCTCGGTGAAATCCCCCGGCTACGAAGTGAATGACGCCGGCTTTCAGACGAACGCGGACGCGATCAACTACTTCGGATTCATCAACCGCCGGTGGACGAAGCCGAACAAAGTGTTCCGGTTCTATTTCATCGGAAACAACCTGACGTATACGACGAACTTCGATCGCGTTCGAAAGACGTTCCAGTACAATCTGAACACGAGCATGACGTTCCTGAATTACTGGAACGCTGATGCACATTTCACGACGGCGGCGCGAGTGTTGTCGGACAACCTCACGCGCGGAGGCCCACTCGCGAGCGCGGCTGCATTCTGGAACGTGAGCGGTGGAGTCGGTTCGGATACGCGGCGCCGTTTCTCGACGTACAACGGCGGCTCGTACTCGCGGAACGAGATCAACGGATGGAACGGCAGTTGGTTCTCATCGATCGATTTCCGGCCGTCGACGGCGACGACGGTGTCGATTCAACCCTCGTACTCGGTGTACGAGAGCAAACTGCAGTACACCGCGACGCAAGTCGACGCGACGGCCACGAATACGTTCGGGCGCCGATACGTGTTCTCTGAAGTGCTGCAGCACAGCCTCGATCTCACGACGCGACTGAACGTGACCTTCCGCCCGAACTTGTCGTTGCAGATCTACACGCAGCCGTTCGTCGCGACGGGCGACTATCACAACTTGAAGGAGCTTGCTCGACCGAGCTCGTTGGAGCACATCGTCTACGGAAAGACGGGCGCGTCGACGTTGCAGTGCTTCAACGCGAAGGATCAAGTGATCGACTGCGGCAAGGGCGCCGTCTCGTACTACGCCGCCGATCCCGACGGGGCAGGTCCGCGGCCGGCGTTGACGATCGGCAACAACAACTTCAATTCGCGTTCTCTAACGGGCAATGCGGTTGTGCGGTGGGAGTACCGTCCGGGGTCGACGATGTTCTTTGTGTGGAGCACGAACTGCGCGGCCGACCTGAGCGATCCGCGATTCAGCGCGAACAATGACGTGCGGCATCTGTGTCAAGGACCGTCGAACAACATCTTCGCGGTGAAAGCGAACTACTGGCTGAGTTTCTAGGCGCAACGACGAACCAAGAGCGAACCAAACGACGAACCAAACCGCGAGACTACAACGGCGAACCAAGAAACGATAACCACAACGACGAACCCAAAAGCGAACCGAAGATCGACCGTGAAACGCGAATGAACTACGCCGAACCCCGACGAGTCGCGCGTTTCGTCGTCCGGTTCGTCGTTGCAGTTTCGTCTTTCACCGGAGTGTCGCGATTGGGTCGGCCGTCGTTGCCCGTCGCGCCGGCAGGTACGCCGCTGCGGCACCGATGAAAGTCATCACGACCACGGCTCCGGCGAGAACGCCCGGATCGAACGGACTGACCTGAAACAGCACCGACGACATCAAACGCGAGAGCGTCGTCGCACCCGCGAGTCCGATCGCGAGGCCCACCCCGGTCACCAGCAACCCCCTCCGCATGATCAGCCGCCGAATCGCGCCACCCTCGGCGCCGAGTGCCATGCGGATGCTCAACTCGCGCGAGCGGAGACGGACTCCGTAGGACAGCACCCCGAAGATTCCCAGCGCCGCGAGACCCAGCGCGAGCGCCGCGAACGTTGAGAGAATTCTCAAGGTGAAGACCCGCTGCGCCGCGGCGACGCCGATCACGTCGTCGAGCGACGCCGGCTTATACATCACGAGCTGCGGGTCGCGAGCAGCCAAGGCGCGTCGAACGCTTTGCTGCACCGCCGCCGATCCGTCGGTGGCGATCACCTGATTGAGCGTCCACTCACGACGCGAGAACTGCCGATGCGCATGATACACCGTCGAACCCGGATGACCCTCGTTGTCGACCGCAACCTCGGCAACGACGCCGATGATTTCCACTTCGCGGCCGCCGGTCGCAAAGCGCTGGCCGATTGCGTCGACGCCCGGAAAAAGGATCTCGGTGAAGCGCTTGCTCACAACGACGTGTTTCGGACCATCGGGCGTGTCAGTCGCATCGAAGAGGCGACCCCGCAGCAGAGGAATTCCGACCGCGCGGAAGTAGTCGCCCGCCACGACGCGCTGCTGCGCCTGCATCTGGCCTCGCGGGGTGTTCGCGAACGGACCACTGAGCGCGCGAGCGCCCCACATATGGAAGCGCCCAGTTGCCGGAAGCTTCGAGATCGCACCGGCCGCGCGCACGCCCGGAATTGCCTCGAGATCGCGCGGGAAGTCGTCGTAGAAGCGTCCGCGAGCGGTCGAGTCGTACCGCGCAGGTGGAAGCGTCAGCTCGAACGTAAGGACGTTGTCCGACCTGAAACCGAGATCGATGTGCCGCATGCGCGCGAAACTCGAGATCAGCAGGCCCGCGCCGACCACGAGCACGAACGCGAGCGCGACTTGCGAGATCACGAGCCACTCGCGAGTGCGAAGTACGCCGGCGCCGCCGGTCGCCGAACGACTTCCGTCGCGAAGAATGTCGCCGGGCTGTGTCCGCGCCGCGCGCAGCGCGGGTGCGAGGCCGAAACCGACGGCGCTCACCGTCGCGATCACAAACGATAGCGCGAGGAGTCGTACATCGAGCGAGAGCGTCGCGAGTCGAGGAATGTTGCCAGCACCGAGCGCGACGATCGCCGACATGGCGAGTCGTGCGACGACGAGACTCGCCGCCGCGCCGGCGAAGGCAAGCGTCAGACTTTCGATGAGCATTTGTCGAACGAGACGCGGACGATCGGCCCCCAGGGCCGAGCGGAGCGCGAACTCGCCGGAGCGTTCGGAGCCGCGGACGAGCAAGAGATTCGCGACGTTCACGCAGACGAGCAGCAGCACGAGTCCAACGGCGCCGAGCATGATCTCGAGCGCTCGGCGCGACGAGCCGACCATCTCCTCTTTGAGAGAGTAGAATCTCGCGCGCGTGTCCTTCGCGCTGGGGTATTGCTGTGCCAACCTCAGCGAGAGCGCCTCGAGCTCCGCCTGGGCTCGCGAGAGCGGAATGCCGGGGCGCAAACGCGCCAGCACCGTCACGAAATGATTGTCGACGTTGTCGACGTCGCGGCCGGGCGTCAGATCCATCGGGGTCCAGGCGTCGACGTCGCCCATCACGGGATCAGAGAATCCTGATGGCATGACGCCGGCGATCGTGTACGGACGCCCATTCATCGTCAGCGTCTTGCCGATCGCCGATAGGTCGCCATGGAATTCATCCTCCCACAGCTTGTGACTGAGGACGACGATGCTCGCGCCGGTCTCGTCCTCGCGCTGGAAAGCGGTTCCGATCTCGGGATGCACGCGAACGACGTCGAAGTAGTCGGCGCTCGCTGGGAGCGTGCGAATCTTCCGCGCGCGATCACCCACACCGATGTCCGCACCCGTTTCAGCATACGTGAATGTTGCCGCCGTCGCCTCGAGCGATGAGAGATCTCTATAGGCGAGATAGTGGACTGGCGTTACAAACCCTCGCTCATCGAGATGGCGGATATCGTTCTGAAACAGTCGAACGAGCTGGCCTGGCTGTTGATACGGGAGGGGTTGGAGGAGTACAGCATCGACAGCGCTGAACACCGCGGTCGTTCCCCCAATGCCGATGGCGAGCGTGAGAATTGCGACGAGGGAGAATCCGAGGCGCGCGATCAGTGTGCGAACAGTGAACGCGAGATCCGCAGCAAGGTTGTCGAGGAGACTCGTGCCACGCGCATCGCGAACTTCGTCTTTCACGCGCGCGACGCCACCGAATCGAACGAGACTCTCCCGCCTCGCGTCGGCGTCGCTTTGGCCGAGTCGTCGCTGATGCGCGGCTTCCATGTCGAGGTGCATTCGAAGCTCTTCGTCGAGCTCGCGCTCTTCGCGGCGACGAAACACGAGCGTCTGAATTCGCACGACGAGGTCGGAGAAGAGGCTCATGCGTCCCCCAACGAGAATTTCGCGTTCATGATGGCGTCGATCGCCCGGGCCGCCCGATGCCACGACGCATGCTCCGCATCCAGTTGCTTGTGCCCCGCGGAGGTGAGCTCGTAGTACCGCGCGCGCCGGTTGTTCTCGGTCGTTCGCCAGCTCGTTTTGACCCAGCCTCGCCGCTTCATTCTCAGGAGCGCCGGATACAGTGAGCCCTGTGCGACGAGAAACACATTGCTCGACATCTGCTCTATGCGATGAGCAATGCCCCACCCATGCATGGGCTCGAGCGCGAGCGTTTTGAGGACGAGCATCTCGAGCGTGCCCGAGAGAAGCTCTCGTGATTCATCGTTCACCGGCCACTCCTTCAGATGATCTGAAGGTAGGACACGCGGTCGCCGGAAAGCGTTGTCCGACCGCCTAGGACCGGCGGTGACACCGACCGGCGCCCGCCGCCGTAGAGCGCCCAGCTCATGCTGACTTTTCTATTCGCCTTCCAGGCCGCGGCTGCGCAGCTTCCCCCGCCGCACCCCGAGGTCGCGGCGCTCGTCTCGCGAGCGAGAACGGCGCGCTATCAGCAAGACTCCGCCCTCGCCCGCTACGAGGCGATCGCGAGACAGCGCCTATCGGCCAAAATTGGCCTGGCCCGAACGCTTGGACTCGGACCGTTAGCTCCGGAACGGCTGATGGCGCGCCTGGAGTCCGTCGTCCGCGTTGGCTGGGACAAGAAGCTCGGCGCGTTCGCTGAGCTCCTCGCTTCCCGCGCGGTCGCTCCGATTGCCGGCGATGTCGAGGCGTCCGCCGAAGACGACGACGCGGGGATCGTGCTTCCCTACCATCCAGGACGGGATCGCCTGTGGCCGATCGGCGAGCTTCGCGCCGTGTTGCCCAGCGTCGACGATTGGATCGCGCATCCACTCGCCGACGGCGCGGACTCGCTCTACGTCTTTTCGCTCGGCGACTCGCTGCACATCAAGTTGCCCGACAAGTCACTCGTTCGACTCCGAGAGATTCGCGTGCGCGCGCGGCGACCGGAGTCGCGGCTCATCGTCGGATCGCTCTGGGTCGACGTTGCAAGCGGAAGTCTCGTCCGCGCCGCGTATCGGCCATCGGTGCCGATGGATCTCTGGCCGCTGATGGAGAAAGACATCGGCCGCAACGACCGCGACAAGGTGAAGAAATTCGGCCCATTCACGGGAACGGTCCGCGAGATCATCGTCGAGCACGGACTCTATCAGGGTCGCTTCTGGTTGCCAAAGACGCGGATTGCGAACGCGGACGGCGAAGCGAAGGGCGCACGCGTCTCGCTCTCGATCGAACAGACGTTCGAGTACAGGTCGGTCGCCGCTGTTCCGAGCGGAGTCGTCGCGAGTGCGACGCCCGAGGACCGTGACATCGACCCTCGCGACGGACGTGTGCGCAATCCGCCCTGGCACTCCGTCCAACAGCGATGGCGGAGGTGCCGTCCGACCGGAGATTCGCTCTCGGCGCGCTGGTCGGCCGACTCGCTCCTTCGCGACGACAGCGTCACCGTCATGTACGCCGAGGGGATCCGGTTCCGGGTGCTGCTGCCGTGCGATCAGAGAACTCTCATCAACTCGCCGCTGCTCCCCCCGTCGATCTACGGATCGAGCGAAGGACTGTTTACGGGAACGGACCTCGGCGCGCTTCGCGCGGAGGCCGAGCACGCCATCGGGATGTCGGAGCAGGCCGAGTGGAGCCCGCGGCCTCTGTCGTGGCATTACGGAATCGATCGCGGGCAACTGCGCTACAATCGCGTCGAAGGACTGTCGCCGGGGCTGCTCGTCGACCGCGAGCTCGGCCGGGGGTACACGTCGACGTATCAAGCGCGAATTGGGCTCGCTGATCTCCAAGTCAATGGCGAGGCGTCGTTGACGCGATCCAATGCTCGCGACGACGTCACGCTGACCGGCTATCGCCGGCTCGTCGCCGCCAACGACTGGGAAGATCCGTTCGGCGTCGGCGCATCGGCGGCGGCGGTGTTGTTCGGACGCGACGACGGCTTCTACTTCCGTTCGTTGGGTGCCGAGCTCACGGGAACGCATCGCGATGCGACTGGCTCGCACGCGATCGCGTGGCGACTGTTCGCCGAGCGCGAGGATTCCGCGCGGGTGAAGACGCACCGGTCGTTGGTGAATGCGTTGAACGGAAACCGGTTCACGCCGAACATCGGTGCGGACGCCGGCACATTCGTCGGAGGCTCCGTCGGAAGCGGGTTCGCTTGGGGTGTAGATCCCGCCGGGTTTCGGCTCAATGGCTCCGGCCGCATCGAGCTTGCGACAGGCGTCTCGAGCTATGGACGTGCGTCGACAGAGCTGACGCTGTCGCGCGGATTCCCAAAGAGCCTCGATGCGCGGATCACGGGATCAGCGGGCGCGGCTGCCGGGGACGTCCCAGTCCAACGACTGTGGTACCTCGGCGGTCCACATACCGTTCGCGGCCATGATTCTGGAGCCGCTGTCGGTGACGCGTTCTGGTTTGGCCGGGTCGAAATCGCGAAAGGCCATCCGCTCGTGCGGCCTTCGGTGTTCGGCGACGTCGGTTGGGCGGGTCCACGTGCGCTGTGGCGAACGCAAAGTGCGCCGATCTCGGCGGCAGGGTTCGGCTTCGCGTTTCTCGAGGGGCTCGTGCGGTTGGATGCGGCTCGCGGCCTCGACCGTGGCGCTGGGTGGCGCGTCGATTTCTTCTTCGAGATTCGCTGACGCCAAGGCAGTTTGACAAAAGCTTACAACACGGCTCACATCCATAGATGGTGCCGGTGTGTAGAATGGCAGGCAGTGGGTACCTGGCAACTGGTACCAGTTACTCGATATCGTTATCGGTCACCACTCATCCATCGAGAGGAACTATGCGTCGCGTTTTTGGGTCCGCGCTGGCGGTTGCAGCGGTCGTGCTTGTCCCGGTCAGCAGTGCAGTCGCGCAGGATGCGTCGAAGAGTGTCGCCAACGGCGGCATAATGGTCGACGGTTGGCAGGGTAAGGTCGATCCGCAGGAAGCGGCGGGCGGGAAGACCGTGAAGGATGCCATGTTCATGAAGGAAGGCGCAGGCTTCCACGCCACGACCGGTCCGGCGACGACCTACTGGAATCCGGCGAACAAGGCCACCGGCAATTACACGGTGAAGGCGACGTTCAAGGAGCCGGCGTACATGGGGCTCAACAGCCATCCGCACCCATACGGCATCGTCATCGCCGGCAATGACATGGGAACGGACAACCAGAGCTTCTTGTACTGCGCACCGTATGGGAACGGCAACTTCATCGTCCGCGGCTTCGGTCCGGCGGCGTTCAAGGTAAACGGCGGTGGCGAGCCCAATGCGGCGGTGCACAAGGCAGCCTCCAAGGGCGAGGCAGTCACGCAGGAAGTCGCGATGTCCGTGAAGGGCGACGAAGTGACGTGTTCGATCAACGGCACGGTCGTCGGCACCTACAAGAAGGCCGATCTCGTCACGGCTGGTAAGCTCAAGTCGACCGACGGCGTTTACGGCATTCGCATGGCGCACAACACGGAAGCCATCATCACGGGCTTCTCGATGACGAAGAACTAATTCTCGTTTCAGAAACCGAACGGGCGCCGCGAATCGCGGCGCCCGTTCTTTTTTCGTGTCATCCTGATGCGAGCGTAGCCAGCGGAGGACCTGCTTGTCCGTAGCCAAGGCGTGACACAAAAGCAGGTCCTCCGGCGGCTTCGCCGCCATCAGGATGACGTCACTTCGGTGGTCCAGTGAGTAACGCTCGCTCGAGATAGGTGTTCGTGCCCTCGGCGCGCGTCAGATAGAGCGTGTTGTGCGGACCGAAGCCTGCGAGCACGTGATCCTTCGGCAGTTGCACGCGCTCGATCACTTCGCCCTTGCGATTGACGACATCGTACGTGAGACCGTTCGCCGAGTTCGTCGACGTCGTCGGCAGAATCCAGAGCCGGCCGTCGAGATCGGCGAGCACCGAGCCCTGTTGAATCGGAGGATAGAAGCTCGGGAACTCGCTGTCGGGGACGATGCCGATATCCATCTTGATCTGCAGACCGCCGGCGCCGGCTGCGGACAATTGTCGCTTGATCTGCTCATCGGCGACCTTTCGCATCGAGTCGACACGCTGTCGGCGCTCGTCGTCGGTGTAGCGGCGCCATTCGATCTGCATCTTCGGCGTCGAGCGACGGCTTCCATCGGGATCGATCCAATCGATGTGATAGTCGTGCGACCGGACGATGGCGATCGTCCCGTCGCTCAACAGCGCCCACTCGTCCGACATCGGAAACGGGTTGATCTGCATTCGCATCGTGAGGCTCGGCGGGCCACCGGCGGGATTCTGCTTGATATCCATCGCCATGCGCCCCTGACTCGGCGTCTTGAGGAACGCCACGGTGTCGATTTTCCGCGTGTCGAAGTCACCGCGGACGATCGGCGACGAATCAGGATTGATCGGCACCATGTCGACCTTCTGGTCGCCCGACGGCGTTGGCTGCGGTCGAACGTTCGGCGGCGCTTGGATGCGATAGATCAGGCGTCCTTTCGCGTCGAAGCCCGGACGACCGAACGCCGCGGGAACGCCGAGGAACATCAGATCCTGCGCGCGCGGCGGCGCCATCGAGCGGATCTGCTTGCCGGTCGCGTCGAGCACGAGCAGAGCGTTCGCGCCGAAGTCGGGCAACAGCGTCGAGTCGCCGAGGTACGGAATGACCCCGGTGGTGCGAATGGGGACCACGCCAGTTCCGGCTCCGGAGTCGACGACCACCGTCATGTTTTTCAGCGTCGAGTCGAACGCGTACACTTTCTGGCGCGCGCCGGCGCCGACGATGACATGGCCATCGGAGGTGCCGCGGACGGTCACCGCTTGTCCGACGTTCTCGGTGCTCGTCGCGAGGATGGGGCCGATGTGGCGAATCGGGATGGTCTGCGCGGAAGCCACTGGGGCAGCCACGGCTACCAATACTAGAACTCTAAAGTGACGCATATGGGAAGTTAGTAAAATCGGAAGTTCGGAACGACGGAACCGCGGAACTACTTTGGCCACGGCGTAAGCACGGCGTGACACGGCGTTCCACTGAAAATCACAAAGGGCTTTTCTTGAACGCTGCGCATGGAGGGTTTCGCTGTAGAGGAGCAAACAGTGTTCACGCCGTGTCCTGCCGTGCTCACGCCGTGGCTAGCTGTTGCAGTCACGCTGTTGCCGTGCCTACCTGATGAAGAAATTGCCGCCATCACCGGCACTCGACGAACGAAGGAACTTGAGGACTCTATCATCAAGATAGTTGAGAATGATCGGTGGCAGTTTGCGTTTTTGCGCCGGCGTGATCAGCCCTCGAAGGTCGGGCGCGATCGAAATCAAATAGTCCATCGTCCGCTCTCGCGCCAACACGTACTGGCGATACGCTTCGCCGTGGCTGTACCGGTCGGGCTCCGCCTCGAGCGCCTTCGCGGCCGGCGTCCACACCGAATCCGCGTAGCGCGAGAACTTCGTGCTGAGCGTGGCGAGACTGTCTGCCTGCTGACGCGTGAGCTTCAGCGAATCCGGCTGCTGAAGAATCATCGCCATCGGATTCGGAATCGACGACGTGCCGAACGCCTTGAGCGACTGCGACGTCGCCTTCGTACCCGGACGCTCGCGGCCGACGTCGAGACGCTGCGTCAACAGCTGTCGCTCGCGCGTGAAGCCGATGTCGTAGCTGACGTTGATGCTCACGAATGCCGCCGAGCGCGACGCGGACTGCTGGGGGCGCGTCGAACCGAATCGGTCGTTCACAGAATACTTGAACTGCTTCGTCGCCGGATCGAACCCCCGAACGAAGAGCAAATTCTGATCGGGCTGAATGTCCTGGCCCCAGCCGTGTGTGTTGTTGTTGCCGTGCGCGATGAGATCGGCGATTGCGAGCGGATTCGTGAAGTTGAGCGCGATGTTCGCGCGCTTCGGCAAACGCATCTTCTGCGGGTTGAGACTGATGCGAAGATTCGCGGTCGTCACCCACGGCGCCTGGCACGTCGCGCGACCAGCGAGCTGGTGCAGCTGCTTCGACAAACACTCCCGCGCCGCCGGCGCACCGTTCGCGAGCAGCGACCGCATCGCTGACGCGAGACTCGTGTCACCGGCCGCGGCAGGGTCGAAGACGAACGCGCGATCGTTCAAGTAGCCGTCACCGTTGACGTCGCCCGCAATCATCGGCGTGAACAGCGCACCCGACTTGATCGTCGTTCCGACGGTGACATAGAGGAGATCGGCGATCGGGATGCTGTTCCAGTTGATCGTGAACTGATGCTTCCCTTCCGCCGCGTGCGGTCCCCACTGGCGATCGAATGGATTGCCCGTCGTGCTGCCGACGCCGCTGAATCCGTAGAACTGATCCCGCACGCTCAACAGCGAATACGTGAAATCCCAGCGGCGATACTTGTTCGTCGTCACTGGCACGACCTTCACGACGAACTGCGCCGATTGTGAGTGCAGATCGGACTTGTTCACTGCGACGTTCCGAAACGCAGCCGACCGACGCGAGTTCGTGATCGCGATCGAACCCGTTGTCGGAACGATCGCGGTCGGGTCGACGAACACTGGACGTCCGTCCTCGCTCGCGAGCGTAAAGCCGCGCGCCGGGTCGAGGTTCATGTCGATGATGCCGGGCTGATTCATGTTCCACGAATAGACGCCCTGCAGGCCGAGCACGAATCGGTTGTCGAGAACAGGGCTCGACCAATCGCCCGCCGTACGCAACGAACGCGGCTGCGCGAAATTCCGGTCGAACGCATACACACTCGGCGCGGAGGTCGAGAAGACGCTGCCGTTCGTGCCGTCGGCGCACGATGTCGGAGCCGACGTCGGATTCGCTGAATACGCAGCCCAATCTGGAAGCGGCGCTGCCGGGCCGACGCACGCGATCGTCTGCGTCGACGACGGAAGTCCGGTCTGCGCGACCGCCTCCGAGAGCAGCGTCGCCGGACCAACGTTCTGGAAGATTCCGGCGACTGCGTGAATCACCGCGAGGGGCGGACGCGCCGCACCCGGAGCGTAGGCGATCGTCGGCGCAGTCCCGTACGTCCACTGCACGCCAACTCGCGGGCTGAAGTTCACTCGGTTCGGCGCGACGTCGTTGCGAATGCCGAACGCATTTTCTACCGCCGGATTGAAGTCAGGCCTGAAGAGGAAGCGATTCGCGTCGACGCGCACACCATACTGCGCTTGCACCGTGCTGGTCGGACGCCACGCATCGCCGATCGAGACCGCAGCCGTGTACTGGTCGGTCGGAAAATGAATCGACGAAAGCGTCCGCGTGTATGCCGCAGGTCTGCCGGCCTCGAGATCGGCGAGCGAATTGAACGCGAAGGAACCGAGCGCCGCGTCCACGTCGGACGTGTTGTGCTCGCGCGAGAGGCTCGACGTCACCTTGATCGTGTGCTTGTTGTTCGTGCTGAACCACTGCATGGTGTTCGTCAACTGCACCGCTTGGTTCGCCACTTCACTCGGCTGCGTCCCTCCGCCGAATGAGAGATTTTTGATCGACGTCGTTCCATCAGGCAGCTGCGACGACACACGAACGGTTCCGGTTGGGAAGTCGAAGTACGGCGCCTGCTTTTGCTGCTGAAGTGCGACCCCGAGGGTCGTCTGAGAGAGAACGCCGAACCAGAAATAGTTCGAATGGAGGAGCGACGCGGACGTCGACCACGCGTGTGCCTCGCCAATCTGCGCCGGAGTGCGAGTCAGCGTCGAAACGCCGCCGCCCGTCGGTTGGACGTGCACGTACCCACCGAATACGCCGAGCGTGAGCGAGTTGCCTGTGCCAGACGAGCTCGGGGTGAAGTCGACGTTCGCCTGCCAATTCAGGTTGTCGGTCGCGCGAAGGGTCGGCTGGTTCGAGACCGAGATCGGCACGCCTTTCTGATGAAGGATTCCAATGAGGCGGCTGGCCGAATCCGCGGCCACACCCGCCGCCTGCAGTCCAACCGGACTCGTGTTTAACAGCGTCAGCATGTCGGCGAATGTGCGCTGCGCCGAGTATGAGGCGTTATAGAACGATTTGTCGGTCTGAAGCGGACCGCGGAGATTCCCGCCGAAGCGGAGCGTCGTCGATTTCTGGCCGGACGAATCGGCGCCCGCGTCGGTCCACTGGAGATCCGGACCGGTTCCGTAGCCGCTCACGCCGCGGAAGGAGAAGTTCGATCCCGGAATCGACATGACGTTGATCTGGGCGCCTGAGAACCCACCGCGCGCTGGATCCGCGGGGAATTGGCTGAAAGTGACGCGAACCTGTGCGTCTGGTGGCAGCGTGCTGACGCCAGATCCGAGGCCGTTGAAGGTCGTGTTGTTTTGGTCGCCCGACAGCCCGAATGCCGAGAACATGTCGGCTTGGCCGTCCATTCCAGGAATGCGCTGAATCCCGGCGACGGTCGACGCCATCGCCGCGAGGTTCCCAGCCTGGTCAGGCGGAACGGCCGCGGTGTTCGTTTGAAGCGCCTTATCGCCGCCGGTGACGTCGCTTCCCGGCGAGTTCCGGTTCACGAGCGCCCGGTTTTCAGCGGTTACAGTGACCGCATCGAGCGCAACGACGGCAGACGTGAGCCGGGCGTCGGCGAGCATCACCTGCTCGTCGCCGACTTTCCGGATCTCGAAGCGACGCTTGTTGTAGCCGATCTTCGCGACCTCGATCCAGTAGTCGCCTTCGCCGTTGACGAAGATGATCTGGAACCGGCCGTTGCGATCGGTTTCCGCGGTTTTCGAGATGTTGCCCTGGTACGACGTCGCGGTGATGCGAGCGCCGGTGATTGGGAGCGTGTCGGGGCCTGTGACCCGACCGCGAATGATGTCCGTGGACTGCTGCGCCGAGGAGGGGGAGGGGACGGCGGCAAACAGGGCGCCCGCGATGAGCACAAGCAGGGCGCGGAGTTGGATTTTCACGAGGCTGAGTACGGGTTCGGCCCGAGAAAGTTGCTAGAGGCTTTCGGAGGCATAGACGCGACGCCCGGCACTGCGTCACCGGGCTGAAGTAGGACTTCGATTAGTCTAGCAGCGGCGAGGCGCGGGAAGAGCGAGTAGTATCTGCCGCATGTCTGATGGCCACGCTCCCGACGACGACGTTCCGTCGCTTCCAGAGAACATCACGCGTAAGGATTTTCTAAATACCGCGCTCATCGGCGCCGGTGCCGCGCTTCTCGGCACCCCGTCACCCGCTGCGGCGGGATTGGTGCGGAAAATCGCTGGCTCGGTCGAATCGGCCGCGACGGATCCGTGGACGGGACCCGCCGGCGTCGGCGACTACGCGACGTCGAACGGGAACACGAAAGCAGTGCTCGACGCGGCGCATCGGATTCGCGACGGCGCCTACCCGAAGGCGCCGAAGTCGACGAGCACCGGCGAAATCTATGATCTCGTAATCGTCGGCGGCGGGATCACTGGTCTCACGGCCGCCTACATCTACGCGAAAGCCACGGACAATCAGAAGTCCTGTCTCGTTCTCGAGAATCATCCGATCTTCGGCGGCGAGGCAAAGCAGAACGAGATGGTCGTGAACGGCGTGCGCCTCATCGCGCCACAGGGCTCGAACGATTTTGGCGTCCCGCGCGCAGGCGGCAACAATGCGTGGCTCAGCGAAGTGTGGGACGATCTTCGCATGCCGCGCGAGTTTTTATGGACCGAGTCCGAGGGCTCGACCGAGCTCCGGATGTCGCAAGACAACTACCAGCCGATGGAAGGCATCGGTGAGTACGGTATCGACATCGGCTACTACTTCGACCAGCGGTCGACAATCGGCGCGACGCCGAAACCGACGTGGCTCCGCAACATCTGGCAGAACGATCTTGCCGAGCTCGCGGTGAGCGACGATGTGAAGCGCGACCTCATTCGGTGGCGAACGACAAACCCCGACATGAAGGCCATGTCCGCCGACGCGTTCGCTCGATATCTCGACACGATGTCGTATCGCGACTACCTCGAGAAAGTCGCCGGGTATCGTCCCGAAATAACGAAGATGATCGAGCCGGTGGTGGGACTGATCAGCGGTGCGAGTCCCGATGCCGTCAGCGCGCACGCAACGCAGCAGATCGGAATGCCCGGAGTCGCTCGTGCGCGCGGGAAGAACAGCGGCTTCGGTCTGTCCTTTCCCGGCGGCAACGTCACCTACGCGCGCCATCTCGTGAAGAAGCTCGTGCCGGACGGAATCACCGGCGAGGCAACGTTCGAAGGAATTCTCAACGGAGCCGTCAACTGGGCCGCCCTCGACAAAGCGCGACAGCCGACTCGCCTTCGACTCGGCGCAACCGTCGCGCGCGTCGAGCACGTTGGTTCAGCAGACAACGCGAGTGAAGTGCGCGTGACATACGCGAAGGGTGGAAAGCTCTACGATGTCCGCGCTCGGCGCGTCGCGATGGCGAGCGGCGGCTGGGTGAATCGCCGAGTGATCGCGGGGCTCCCGCCGGAGATTCTGGCGGCGTACGGGACGTTCCAGTACGCGCCCGCGCTGATCGTGAATGTCGGACTCACGAACTGGCGGTTCATGCACAAGCTCGGAATCACTGCCGCTCGTTGGTTCGACCCCGATGGCCTGGGCTTTATCGCGAACATTCGCCGGCAGATGACTGTCGGGAAGTACCGCGCGCCGGTAAAACCCGAGGACCCGACAGTGCTGACGTTCTATACCGGTCTGTACACGCCGGGCAAGACCGCGGCCGAACAGGGATCGCTCAGCCGGGCGGCATTGTTAGAGAAATCATATGCCGACTTCGAGCGGATGATCGTCCGGCAGATGACCCGCCAATTTGCGCCGAGCGGGTTCGACGCGAAGCGCGACATCGCCGGCATCATTCTCAATCGCTGGGGGCACGCGCGTCTCGTTCAGCCGCCAGGCTGGTTCTATGGCGTCGATGGCAAGCCCGCGCCGCGCGAGATCGTGTCGAGGGGATTTGGCCGAATCGGGATCGGCCACTCGGAACTGAACGGACATCAGAGCGCGACTGGCGCGATGTCCGAGGGTCGTCGTCTCGGGCAGTGGGCGGCGAGTTAGTTCACCCCGGGTAGTACGCGTGCACGAACCAATCGACCGCGCGAATCATGATATCGTCGCGTCGGTCGAACGCCGCAGCGAGCGCCGGCTCGATGGCAACCTTGAGGCGAAGGAGCGCTTGCTCGGGCGGTTCTCCCGCGCCGCGCGCGGCGACGCTGAACCGTTCGACTTCCTCTTGGAATGCCGCAGCGACCGACTTTTGCAACGGCTGGTTCGCGGAGACGAGCGCCTCGGCAAGCGCCGACAACCGATTCGCCTCGTGCGCAAGCTCGTGCGCTCGCTCGCGCGCTCGCGTCGCCCGAGCCTTCAACTCCGCCGACTCCGATCTGAGCTCCATCCCGGACGCGACGCTTTCCTGGAGCGCGCCGCTTACTTCTCGGCCGGAGTAGCGAAGTTCGGCCTGCGCCTGTGCGTAGAGGACATGTGCTCGTCGCGTTTGATTCGGTGCGAGCTCAACGACGGCTGCGGCGAGACGCATCTGCTCCGCAGGCCCTAAACGATGTTCGCCTGATCGACAGCTCTCGAGCTGCGCGACACTGAGGCGGGCGAGCGTCGCCAACTTCGGCATTGATACGCCCCCCTCGGATATCAGGGCATTCAGTAGACGAGCCGCGGTGTTCCGGCTCGCGTGCGAGGGCAGGTTATCCGGCGTCGGATTCTCCGACATAGCTTCGAGTCGTTCGGGCTGCTGTAACGGCCGCCTTCTACGCAGGCGCGTCGGTCGGTCGAAGGGCTGTCTTTCGCTCGAATGTTCTCTCCGGGCGCGGCGGACGCAACCCGGTTGCCGGTCTCTTTGTGGGACCCCGAACGGTCGACATCTATATAGAACGTTTGGGCCAGGCCCGGCTGTGGCGTATCTGGCGGCGGATGACGGAGACGTGACGTGGCGACCTAGGTTCGAAGCCTCAATCACGCCAACCGATGGATCAGCAATGGGATTGACGATTCACTACCGCCTGTCCTTGCCTGCGAAAACGCCGGAATCGAGCGTCCATGCCGTGCTCACGGCCCTCCGCGAAGCAGCAGTGGCGCTTCCCTTCTTGGGTGTGTCCGATGTCGTCCGACTGACACGGGACAACCTCGATGATCCGTCGCCGTTCAGTGGCTTGGATTTCTACGAGCTCGAAGACCTCGTCTGTATGAACGCACGATTCGTCAGCGAGGATTTCTACCGTGTTTCGCAGGGGATCGAGATCGTGGACGACGTCTATCCCCATGTGGAGTTCCCGGACGACCTCACCGTCACCGTGGTGGGCTTCGCGGTCATACCCGGCGAAGGGTCCGAGCCGGCCACCTTTGCTCTCGTGAAACTGGAAGCGCCAGGCCTCTCGCTCCCTTGGCATTGGCAGTCATTCTGTAAGACGCAGTACGCCTCGGCGCACGGCGATGAGCATTTCCTAAAGTGCCATCGCGCGGTCATCGAGCTGCTGGACGCAGCAAAGCGGGTCGGGCTGGACTGCGATGTCGACGACGAGGGCGAGTTCTGTGAATCGCGAGATGAATCCAAGCTGCTCGAAAACGTCAACAAGATGAATCGGTTGATCGCGCAGTTTGCCGGCCGAGTGGCGGACATGTACGTGGAGCGCGGCGGCGACAGCGGGCAGGTGCAGGCCGAGATATTTCACCATCCGGATTTCGAGCGGCTCGAGATGCCCGAATAGAATTTGGCATTCTGAGCGATCCCTACGTCGCTTGCGCTCCTCAGGGCAGGCTCTATCGGCGTGCTTCGCTGGCGCTCCGCTCGCCGCAGGATGACCACGGTGCACTACCGCCGAACAGGTGGAACGTCGAGCGTCGGATTGCGCCCGAAGAACGACGTCGGCACGAGTCGAAACCCTCCACGGTGTGCCGGCATGTATGGCCAATCTTCCGGCCTCGGCAGGTGCGTGATGCCGAGCGTGTACCAGAGCACGACGTCGGTGTCGGACAACGATCGATTCGCCGACGTCCACTTCGGGAGACCTTCGCCGTCGCGTCCGAGATTTTGAAATTCCCCGCCGGCGTAGGTCTCATTCGGCGAGAACGGCGTCACCCAGAGTTGGTGCATTGCAAACCCCGCGGTTCGCGCGGGGGCCGAGCCCGCGGTCGCGAACATCGGCGTCGCCGCGCCTGGCACGAGCGTGTAGGCCGTGAACTGACCGAGCGAATTGGTCGCGTGCGTGTTCGTGACGCGCCAGTTACGAGCCGTCGCGAATGAAACATCGGAGATCGCATCGCGCTCGGACGAGAGTGGACGCTCGCTCATCCCGAACAACTCGCCCTTTGGATTCTGTGCCGGGGCCTGCGTATCGACCATGTAGACCGTGTTCGCTGCGCCGTCGACGTCGAGATCGAGTCGGTAATTGAAGAAATGCTGATGATTTGGGGCGTTGACCGTCGGTGCGACGAGATGTCCGAAGGACGTGTGGCCGCCAGCATGCGCCGTATCGAGTTTGCGCTCGGTGTAGTTCACGTTCATGATGCCGGAGAGCACGACCTCTCCGTCGATCTCGCCGTCTTGGCTAAACACCCAGTTGAACTGGTAGTCGTAGTTGTCGATCGTCGAATGGCCGCTGATCACGAGCTGCCGCGCTCGGCGCGATACGTTCGCGTGGCGCCAGAGCATTCCGCCGTCACGTTCGTAGACCGCGATGGCGCGCGGCACGACGATCGGCCGGCCGAGCGCGTCGTGCATCGTCGATGGGAGGAGTTGCGCGTTGGCGGGAACGTCATTGAGCTCGATGGCGGACGAGCAACTATAGATCCCCATTCCGTAGTCGCCTTCGTCGCGCGGATACCATGTGCCGAACGACGCGTCGCCGTACGGCGCGACGATTTCGGAGATCGATCCACTGTACAGCACCGGACGGGATCGGCCCGCATCGGAGAACGACACGTCGTGCACTTCGATGCCGCGCCGTGGATCGACGCCGACGCGCAGACGCCAGCGGTCCCACGAGATCTCGTTTCCGGAAATCTTCACCGCGGATCCCGCGGGCTGCTGGACATTGAGCGGGGGGAGCGCGGCTCTAGGATTCTTTAATACACGCTGCGACTCCGGCTCGGAGGCGGGTTGATCGGCGGCGTCGATGAACGACTCGAGGCGACCCTTCGTGAGGTTGACTTCCATCATGACGGCGCGAACGGTCGGCGCCTCCGGACTTCCGTCGCGAAGCCAGACGAAGGCCGGCGCGGTTCGATCGGTGCCGCGCCTCGGCAGCTTCGCGCGTTCGGGGAGGCTGACGAGCACACTCACTCGCGACGTATCGATGCCGCGTTTCCGCATCGCGGCGACCCAACGTGGGTCGGCGTGCGCCGCTTCTTCCGCACGACGAATGGTCAAGAGACGCATCGGCGGTTCGCTATCGACAACCGACCACGACGCGAGCCGGCCGCCATCGAGATCGACGACGGCGACGAATCCTTCATTGCGCGTCCAGTCGAACCCGAGGATGCGGGCCGAACGCGAATCGTTGCCGGTCTTCGCCCGCGGCTCGACGGTGATGGTCCCGTAGCGCGTTTCGGGTGTCGTGCGACCGGATTGGCGAAGGACGCTCACGGCTCGCGTGATCTCTCCGGCGGTGAGCGGATCGAGGGGGTGCGGCCGGCGTTGCGCCGATTGCGCGAGTGCGACGCCGCTGGAAAGGGCGAGGAGGAGCGTGGCGACTTTCATCTTTTAGTCTTTCCTAATTCCGAGCCGCGTGCAGGGCGGCGTTGGCCGGCGACCGACCCCAAACTCTACTGCGGCCGGCGGAGGCGGGCGAGAGTGGCTATCGGCAGGTCCGCGCGCCACATTCGGGTTGGTCGCCAACGAGGGGAAAGCACCCATGCGACATCTCCGCCGATCCAAGCTCCTCGCGCTTTGCACGGTCGCCGCGAGCGCCGCACCGCCGGTTCAAAGTGGCTACCCGAGCTTCGACACCGTCGTGATGCTCGAGTCGACGTCGGAGACGTCGGCCAATGTCAGCATCGGCGATGTAAATGCCGACGGGCACCTCGACATCGTCCTCGCCAAAGGCCGACACTGGCCCTTGGTCGACCGAGTCCTACTCGGCGACGGCGCCGGCCACTTTGCGCGCAGGTACGATCTCGGCACGGCGTCGGACAGATCGTACTCCGGCCATCTCGTCGATCTCGACGGCAATGGATCGCTCGACGTCGTCATCAGCAACGACGCTCCCGACCCAAAGCTCGTCTATCTCAACGATGGCAAGGGTGGGTTCCGCATGGCGTCGACCTTCGGGCAGGCCACGTGGCCGACGCGCAACGCGACGGTCGTCGACGTCAACGGTGATGGACGGCCCGACATCGTCGTCGCAAATCGAGGAGAGATCGGCAAGACGGCGAACTACATCTGCGTCAACAAGGGCGGTGGCCAGTTCGATTCGCAGTGCGTCGCATTCTCGCGCGATCCGGCAACGACGATCGCTGCGGCGGATTTCAATCACGACGGCATGATCGACCTCGCCGTTCCGCATCGCGACGGTGGGCAAAGCCGAGTGTATCTCGCTGGACCGCGGGGCAGTTTTGCGCTCGAGCACACGATTTCGTTTGGCCCAGCGAATGCGCACATCCGGATGTCGCAGGCTGCGGACTTCGACGGCGATGGAGTCGTCGACATTGTTGCAATCGATGAGACGTCCGGAACTGCCATTTACTTCGGCAGAAAGGACGGTTCGTTCTCGCCGGCGGTGAAGCTCGCGGGCGCGAGTCCGGCGCCGTACGCGTTGCTCGTCGCGGATTTGAACGGCGATAAGAAACCGGACGTCATCGTTGGCAATGTCGAAGCGCCGTCGGCAGTCTACTACAACGACGGCACGGGGCGGAGCTATCACGAAACGCATTTCGGCGATGCGAAAGGCACGGTGTACGGGTTCGACGTGGCAGACGTCAACGGCGATGGGCAATTGGATATCGCCGCCGCGCGCTCTGAGGCGCCGAACGTCCTATACCTTGGGCGTGTGAAATAGTAGTGCTCGGATCGATTCAGCTGGTTCTCACCAAGACACCGAGTGTGGTTCGGTAGCCTAGGCAACTGGTAACCGATGCGCGTTACGATGACCCTATGCGCGCCGGATCGAGGCGTGCCGCGATTTTTGTAAACTGCGCTAATGCGGCTTCCAGATCATCCGCGATTTCGGCGGCGATGACGTCCGGTGGCGGCAATGAGTCGGCGTCCGTCAAGCTCCGGTCGCGAATCCAGAAGAGATCCAGACTCAGTTTGTCTCGCTTGAGCAAATCCTCATAATCATACGACCGCCAGCGACCGTCGGGGTTCTCCTGGCGCCAGGTTGCTACACGCTCATGCTCATGGCCGGGCTTGTAGCACTCGAGAAACTCCTTGAAATCAGAGTCGCGAATCGGCGACTGCTTGAGCGTGAAATGCTTGTTGGTGCGGAGATCGTACACCCACAGTCGATCCGTCCACGGCTCGGCGCGCCCTTCCTTTTTCTCGAAGAAGACGACGTTCGCTTTGACCCCGGGTGAGTACCAGATGCCTGTCGGCAGACGGAGTAGCGTGTGAACGCGGCACGTTTGCAAGAGATTGCGCCTGACTTTCTCCCCTGCACCGCCTTCGAACAGAACGTTGTCCGGCACGACGACAGCGCCGCGCCCATCGATCTTCAGCAACGAATAGATGTGCTGAACGAAGTTGAGCTGCTTGTTGCTCGTTGACGTCCAGAAATCCTCACGAACGACGACCTGGTCTTCTTTCTCGGTCTCACCTTCTTCGTTCACGAACATGAGGCTTTGCTTCTTTCCGAACGGCGGATTCGCGAGTACGACGGAGTACTCGCGCTTCCATGGTGACGACAAACTGTCGTGCCCAGTGTGCACGACGACCTTCGTGTCACCGCCAATGCCGTGTAGGTAGAGATTCATCGCGCACATGCGCCCGACCTTCGGCGACAGCTCCATTCCTTCGACGAGATCCTCGCGGAGCGTTCGCTTTTGATCGGCGTCGAGCTCGGAGCCGAAGCGGTCGAGCACGTGCTGATATGCGTTGAACAGGAATCCGCCCGTGCCGGCGGCAGGATCGCAAATCGTGTCATCCGGTCTCAGACTGGTCGCCTCGCACATGGCGTGAATGACCGGCCTCGGCGTGAAGTACTGCCCGGCGCCTCGTGACGACTCCTGGGCCGACCGCGAGAGCAACTCTTCGTAGATCGTTCCCTTCACGTCGACAGGAAGTGACATCCAGTCGACTTTGTCGAGCAGGTTGACGATCAGTTGCTTGAGGAGCGCCGGGTTGTGGATCTCACAACGCGCGCCCTTGAAAACCACGCCGAGCATTCCTTGCTTGACGCCGAGTGTCTCGAGGATGTCCGAGTATTTGGTTTCGAGGGCGGCGCCGTCGAGAGGAAGAAGTGCCTTCCAGCCGAGCTCCGGTGGAACGATTGGCGCGCGCTCATGCGGAGGCTCGGTGAGCTGATCGGCCATCTTGAGGAACAGCAGAAGCGTGAGCTGTTCGACGTACTCGAAGCACGAGAGGCCGGCGTCCTGGAGTACACCGGCGTAGCTCCAGGCGCGTTTTCCAATCTGCGATGCGTCCATCCGTCAGGCGGCGATGTGCTCGAACGTGAACTGGGGGAGTGCGGCGCGGTCGCGCGCGTGCTCGACGGTGATCGCGCAGAGATTTCCGTCCGAATCGAACTCGACGATGGTATTCTTGTCGAGATCGCGAGTGTCGGTGATCTCGCCTGGTCGGAGCTCGATGTAGAGTGTGTCGGTTTCTGCGAAGTAGCGGACCTTCATGGGACGAACCCTCGGTCGAAGAACGCGTTGTGGATCGTGCGGCCGTCCTCGAGGAGAACCACACGCAGCCAGCGGTTGTCAGCTTCCTTGATTCGGCGCCAGCACCGCAGGCGGCCGTCGACTTGGCGTCGCTGGTACTCGGGTTCGGCGGCCGTGCGAATGATCCAGTCGAGCGCGATAGCGGCGCGGTCGGGACGTTCGCGCGTTGTGTGAAAATATGCGGTGAACAGCCAGGCTGGCGAATCCGTCACGCTTTCTTTCGCGCGCGGCGACGCGCCGGCTTCGCCGAAGCATTTCGTGATTCGCGCTCGGCGGCGATGCGCTTCAAGAGTTCGGAGGCGGGTTCGTCGGTCGGATCCTGAGGAACGAGCTTCCCGGTGAAGGCGTGGCGCAGAATCGATTGTTTGAGTGCTTGCGCGGATGTGAGTTTTTCTTCGAGATCTGTTTCGAGATGGTCGATGACGGAGAGTTGGTCTTCGACGATTTCGACGATCGCTTCCTGCTCGGCAATTGGCGGCAATGGCACTGGTAGACGCCCAATCTTAGCTATGCTAAGGGTGTTAAGACCGCTCGTTGAGCTCGACGCATCTTGGATCGCTTTCTGCCCGAACGGCGAGTTGAGGTAGGCGATCAGGTACTCCGGAAGAACGCCTGAGAGTGGGCGAATTCGTATGATGTGATTTTGATGCACACAATTCTCAATCTCACCCTTCCAGATTGCGCACCTGCCGATTTCAGATCGACTTCCGTTTCCCTCAACAACCAAGAGATCGCCGGGTTGAAGACGAAGTCGACTCAGCTCCTCACGCGTTAGTTCAAAGCGATGCAGTTCTGTAAGGTCTAGACGTCCGCGAAGCACGTTAGCGACGCGCAAGTACGGGTAGTGTTGTTGTCGTGGAGTTCGGGCGGGCGTCTTTTGAATCCCGCCCTGTATGACTGAGATTTGATCGACAGCGGCCCAACACCATCCAGACGGTGGGTCTCGTAGCAAGAAAGAGTCGACGGAGGTTGGTTCTTTGTACCCTGACCTCCACTTGCTCGGTGGCTGAACGCCGCTCGTCTCGAATTTCGCGAGTTGCTGAGCCTCCCATTGAGCTCGATGTTCGGTGAGGATGCGATCGAGTAACACGGTGGCTGGTTCCGCATAGGAACTGTCATCCCGCCAATCCGCAGAAAGCGACCCATCAACCGCCGCCTTGAGAAGAGAGGCTCGGTACGCGCTTAGCCTTGACTGCGCCTGATGAAGCGCACCTGCGCCCGCATTGACATCAGAGAAGAGTTCTTCCAAAGCATCAATTATTCGCCGCTGCTCAGCGGTCGAAGGGAGCGGGATATTTAGCGATTCAAAAAATGCGGCTGGGACGCGCATCTGCCCGACCGCGCCACTCATTTGACGCTGGGCAAAACGGCGAACCACCGGCTGCAAGAGGAAATGCGCGACCCACTGCGCTAGTACGCCATTTTCCGGCCGGATGGTATGAAACTCAGTCGATCCAAAGCTCGCACCTGTCGACGTCTCGGGAACGACCGCCGTTTTCCCATTCTCCATGCACGGCGTGATTTTGGCCATGATCACGTCGCCAGGCACAAATGACGTGTAACCTCTTTTGACTTCGGCGTAGCGGCGACTCTCCGGCTCAGTGACTCCGCCACGATCAGGCGCCACCGCACGCATTGGCACGAAGGTCACGCGGTCGTCATCGTCGATCGCATCTTGCGCGAGAGGCGGATTGATACGAGCGACTTCAACCAGCGGTACCGAGGTCCACCCTCGCGGGATTGCTTGCACTTCTGACGCTATCACGCTGCCAACCTTTCGTTTAGCTCCGCCATCAACACTGACAGTCTATCTCCGAATAGTGCGTAAGCGCGCCCCAAGCTCCCATGCTGTCCGAACCACCCAGCGTCGAAGTCTTCTCGCTCGATTCGAATGCTCGTAGCAATGTGTTCCGCCATGCGATTCAGCCATTCCTCTTGTTCATCAGTAAACACCACACCCGCCGTCCGCCGTTCCGCTTTCCACTTCGCGTAGCGATCTCGAACCTGATCAGCGTACGGCGCGAGCGGCGCCTCAGCCGGCGCGATCGCATGACGCACTAACTGCACGAGATCCGCGATTTGCGCGCCGCCGGGCTGACGCCCGGGCTTCGGTTCCGCGACCGCCTTCACCTCGGCACCTTCGAACGCTCGCCAAAGTTGAAGCGGAGTGGCGTGGAGCGGCGGACGCGCCAGCGCCTCCTTCAACTGGCGCAGATCTCGTAGCGAAAGTCTCAGCGGCCGGGTCCCGGCATACAAGGCCTGCAGGGCAGTAAGCTCATCGCGATGCTCCGTCATCCACGCGCGAAAGTCGCGCACTCGACGGCGCGCCTTCTCGACCGCCGACGCATCGAAGCCTGCGTAGAGCACTTCGTCGATCGTATGACGATCGATCGTCTGCTCGTTTTGCTGTCGGATCTCGAGGATTCGTCGCCGAAAGGCAGCTTTGAGAAACGGCGCAACCGCGCCCTGCGCTAACTGCTCCGTCGCCGCGCGCAACTCCGCTTCACCCGGGTCACGTCCGCCCGCGAGCGTGCGTGCGACGGCGCGCTGCACATCCGGATCGCACGCTCGCAGCAAGTCTCGCGATAAATCGGAGAGACTTCGCCCGCCCGCCATGTCCGCCAACTCCGCAAGCTGCGGCGCGCTGAAGTCCCGTTGAAGCCGAGCGAGCCGGCCGGCGAGGGTGGTCAGAGCCGCGGGATCCGTGCCGCCGGCCGCGACGTACTCGAACACCTGCTCGAGCGACTTGCCCGGCTGCCGGTTGAGTGTCTGTGAATCCGTTTTATCCTGCTCGCACACGCCGACCGCATCGACGATGATGAATCGATCCTTCACGCGCGCGCTCGGGCTCACGACGCGGAGGTTGTCGGGCGAGATGATGCGGACACCGCGCCCTTTCATCTGCTCGAAGAATCCGGCCGACTTCACGTTCCGCAGAAAGACGACGCACTCGATCGGTTTGACGTCCGTTCCAGTCGAGATCATGTCGACTGTAACCGCGATCCGCGGGAGGAACTGATTTCGGAAGTTGGCAAGAATCTCGTCAGGAGTCAGGTTCGACGTCTTCACCCATTCCGTGACTTCGGATTCACTGCCGTCCGGATGGCGGACTTTTTTCGTGACCTTCGTAAAGCCAGTCCGATACGTGATCTTCTGACAGAAGTCGTTCCCCTGTCCGAAGGTTTCCCGCGTGATTCGTACGATGTCGTCCGCGTGTGAGTCGTCCTTCGCGAAAATCAGTGTCTTCGGCGCCTCTTTGCGCCCTGGAAACGCATCAGGAAAAACGCGGTCGCGAATCTGCTGCAGAACCGTGCGGATCTGACTCTCCGAGACGACGTCTCGGTCGAGCTGATTCGCCGTGTACGTCAGATCCTGCGTGAGCAGCTGGAGTCGCTCGGCGCGAGTCATCTTGTGGCGCTGTTCGACGTACACTCCGGTGTCGCCCGCCTCGATCGTCGCGCCGCGCTCCGTGACGCGCGTTCGAACCCGATAGACGTCGAAGTCGACGTTGACGCCGTCGGCGACCGCCTCGTCGTGACCGTACTGCATCACGAGATTCTGATTGAAGAATCCTATCGTCTTCCCCGCTGGCGTCGCGGTGAGCCCGACGATGAACGAATCGAAATAGAGGAGAACCTGGCTCCACAGCTCGTAAATCGAACGGTGGCATTCGTCGACGATGATGAAGTCGAAGAACTCCGGCGGAATGTCTTTGTTGTAAACGACCTTGGGCGGATCACCACCCTGCCATGCCCGCGCCGAGTCGAACGCTGAGCCTTCCTCGTTGCCAGTGTCGAATTCCGTGTCGCCTTTCAGCATCGAAAAGAGACGCTGAATCGTCGTGATCACGACCTTCGACGCTGGATTGATCGCGTTGGATTTGAGACGTTGAACGGTGTATAGCGCCGGAAACTTTCGGGCGTCGTCCGGCGGCTCGAAGTTCGCGAATTCGTCCTCGGTCTGTTTGCCGAGGTTACCGCGATCCACGAGAAAGAGGATACGCCGCGCATCCGCGTGCTTGAGCAAACGATAGGCGACGTTCACAGCGGTGAACGTCTTACCGGAGCCGGTCGCCATCTGGATGAGCGCGCGCGGGTCGGCTCGTCTGAATGACTCTTCCAGCTTATGAATCGCGGCGCTCTGCACCTTCCAGAGGCGTGTTTCGTCGAGCGGCGGAAGCTCTCTGAGCCGCGAGCGAAGCTGTGCGCCTTGCGAAACCAACTCGGCGAGCGTCTCGGGACGCGGAAAGTTGAATACTTGGCGACTCCGGGGAATCGGATCGAGTCCGTTCGTGAAATACGTGACGTTGCCGTTGGATTCGAACAGGAACGGGAGCGGCCGAAGATGCGCGGGAAGGCCGTCGGGCAATCCGGCAGCGTACTTAGCGCTCTGTGCCTCGACCCCGCTCAGCGTGCCTTCCGCCTTTGCTTCGACCGCGCCCAGTGCCTTTCGGTCGGCGTAGAGGAGGTAATCGGCGAAGCCGAAACCAGACTTCATGCGGAACTCGCGGACGGCAATGCCGCGCCCGGCCGTGAGATCCAAATCTTCGCGATTTTGGATAACCCAACCCGCGGAATTCAATTCACCGTCGATTTCGCGTCGCGCTCGCTGTTCCGGAGTTTCTGGCATCCTTGATGTAATCGAGAAAAGCGTTTGTAGCCCGCTGGCTGCGCGAGACCTGGGATCTAGGAAATTAGAGTTCTCGCACAGTGGCCGGAATACCTGTAGCCGCGAGCGTTCAAACTTGTCCACTCGTTGCCCCGCCGAGATCCACCTCGGTGAGTAAGGACGTTCCAGCCCAATGCGCGAATTTGGCCGCCGATACACTAGAACGGTGGTGTTGAGCCGCCACCGCGGTTGTATCGTGTCGCCATGTCCGCTTGCTGCGTTGCGCGGAGGAGGCCTATCGTATGGTTATGCCGAATCTCAAGCGTCAATGGACCGCCGCGGAGCGCGACGAGCTGCCGGACGACGGCAATCGCTACGAGGTCATCGACGGCGAGTTGTTCGTGACGCCGGCACCGTCGCGGACGCATCAGCGGGCGGTCATGCTGCTGTCCCGCCTTATCGCCAAATATCTGGACCGAGAATCGGTCGGTGAGGCCATCATTTCACCGGCCGACATTGTGTTTTCGCCGAGACGGGCCGTTCAACCAGATCTCTTCGTCTTGCCGTTCGCGAATGGCCGGAGAGCACAGCGTTTCACGGACGTGGGCCGGCTCCTGGTGGCCGTCGAGGTCGTGTCACCGTCCAGCGGACATACGGATCGCGTCGACAAGCGCCGAGTCTATGGCGAGGAGCCGGTAGACGAGTATTGGATCGTCGATCTCGATGCTCGAATCTTCGAACGATCAACACCAGCGGAGTCACGTCCAGAGATCCTTGATTTACGTCTCGAGTGGCTCCCCGAGGGCGCGACGACGCCGTTCACGATAGATCTCGTCGAGTATTTCGAGAAGGTCATCGACGGCGTGCCGTAGCAGCATCGCATCAGTCATCCCTGCCTAGAGCAGACTGCGCATTCCACCTTCGCGGTGCCCAAGGTGGCTTGCGCCGCTCAACGCGACGCAAGTTGATTCGATCCCGCTTTGGTCTGGTGCCAATCGTTTTCCCGCTGCGGGACATCATAAATGGCGTAGCGAGCCAACCGGGATTTGCGCTCGTGTTGCGCCTTTTCCGCGTTCTCCATCACTTCGGCACTCTCATCGAGTGAATCAGCCGCGACGCTTTTCCCTTGAAGTCGGAGCACCATCGCGCGGTTTCGCAAGCTTACTGTCACATCCGGCGCCGTGAGGCCAAAGCTTCGTTCCCACGTTTTGATGACTTCTGCCAGATGCTGATCCGCGGCGCGAAAATCACCGGCCTCGTACTCCGCCCTCGCCAAATTGTTGATAGCCCACGCGATCTCGTCCGTCTCGCCACCACGAGATTTGAATTGCTCGATAGCAATCTTTTCCTCTCGCTCGGCGTCTGCGAAATGTTTCTGAACTCGCAGTACGATCCCTCTCCCAACGTGATTCCAAGCTTCGTGTACCGATGGATCACGCAACTTTTTATACCATTCCATCGCCCTATCGTATTCCATCAGCGCTTCGTCATAGCGTCCCATCGTTCGGTCCACCAAAGCGAGATTGGTCCACGCATTGGCGATTCCCAACACGTTGGCCGAGTCGCGCAAGTAATGCCGTAGCACAATACGAAGATTCGCCTTCGCTTCGTCAAAGCGGCCGATGTCGCGGTCAACCAGAGCCAGATCTGTCCGAGTCGACGTGGCGTCGTCTGAATCTGGACCTTCGACATCTATCCAGGTCTTGAGCACTGTCTCAAAGGTTTGTTTCGCTTGGTCTCGCTTTCCCTGGCGATAGTACTCCTCGCCCAAGCTTTGCAGGAGTTTTGTTTGTGGTATTGTCGCCGCGGGTTGCTTAGCCGCCTTCCACTCGAGTGCCAGTCCTGCCATCATGACAACGGTCAGGGTCGCGCCGACGACCGATCCCCAGCGGATCCTGTTCAGTCGCTGGCGGCCGGAATCTGGAACTGGCGAACTCTCGGTTTGCGAAATCCGATGATGGCACCACACGCCCGCGCCGGTGAACGCGATGACGAATACAGCGCCGATCGCGAGCACCAACGTCTCGGCGCGAGGCAGCTCGGCCACGACAGCGCCTACCCAAACGATGCTTGTCATAATCATTATGACGGCTTCGCGTGCGTAGTTGAGCCAAGCCAGTTGCTCGTAGTTGGGGATTAGTTTTTTCATAAAGCCTCGAGTCGGAATTCGGGCGGCTACATCATCCGACTGACACTGCATGACTGTCCGAACCGCCTCGGCTTTCGAAGCAGAGTCGGTCTCGTCGTCGGTGAACGCGGCCTGAGCCACTCTGGTGGGAACGACCTTTCGCCATGATGTTCGCTGAATCGTGTTACGCACCTCGGCAACGGCGAGGGACGAATCATCTCTGTTCAGCGAATCTCGAGAATCCTACGCGCTAAGAGATATTTCCGTTGCTCGGGCAGCTGTAATTCGCCGAGCGTCCTACGTCACGGCACGCGGAAAGAGCGGAAACGTCCACCGTAGTAGACCACCTCGCCAACTCGGAGGGCTTCCTCGGCACCGAAGCGATGTATTGCTATCGAGGACTACACGGATCGCGCGTGAACGCCACTTCGGGAGACTCCGCGTGGCAGGTCACTGGTCACACCAGGCGACTCTTCAAGAATCGTCCAGTGTGTGACGCTTTGCACGCCGCGACCTGCTCCGGCGTTCCGGTCACCACGACTTCGCCACCCGAGTGTCCACCCTCCGGCCCGAGATCGATGACGTGATCCGCGGTCTTGATCACGTCGAGATGATGCTCGATCAGGAGCACCGTGTGGCCGGCATCGACAAGCCGATTCAAGGACTCTAACAGCCGCTCGACATCGGCAAGATGCAGTCCGGTTGTCGGCTCGTCGAGGATGTAGAGCGTGTGCTTCGACCGCTGGAGCACTCCGAGCTCCGCCGCGATCTTGACGCGCTGCGCCTCTCCTCCTGATAACGTCGTCGCTGACTGGCCGAGTGTGAGGTAGCCGAGTCCGAGGTCGTTGAGGACTTCGATCTTCTTGCCAATGACCGGCTCGCTCGCAAAGAACGTCGCGCCCTCCTCGACCGACATGTTCAGCACATCGTCGATCGTCTTTCCTCTGAGCGTCACCTCGAGCGTCTCGGCGTTGAATCTCGCGCCCTTGCACGCGCCGCAGACCACCTCGACGTCGGGCATGAAGTAGAGTTGCGTCGTGATGACGCCTTCGCCCTGGCACTCCTCGCATCGGCCGCCCTTCACGTTGAAGCTGAATCGACCGGCCTTGTAGCCGCGCTCGACCGATAGTGGCGCCTGCGTAAAGAGATCGCGGATGTTGTCGTAGAAGCCGATGTACGTGGCCGGATTCGAGCGGCTGTTTCTCCCAATCGGCGACTGATCGATGTTCACGACCTTATGGACATACTCGGCGTCTTCGATCGCGTCGAAGTCGCCGGGCAGCGTCCGTGTGTCCACAAGCTTCTTCCAGAGCGCCTTGTAGAGAATCTCGTTGATCAGCGTGCTCTTCCCCGAGCCCGACGCGCCGGTGATCGCGACAAGTTTGCCGAGCGGAAACTCGACGTCGATCGACTTGAGGTTGTTCTCACGCGCGCCGCGAATCGTGACCGAGCGGCCGTTGCCTTTGCGGCGCTCTTTCGGCATCGCGATCGATCGCTTGCCGGAGAGAAACTGCCCGGTCGGCGACGCTTTACACTTTAGAATATCATCAAGTGTCCCTTGGACGACGACCGTGCCGCCGTGGACGCCGGGGCCAGGTCCCATCTCGACGACGTGATCGGCGGCGCGAATCGTGTCTTCGTCGTGTTCGACGACGATCACCGTGTTGCCGATGTCGCGAAGACTCTCGAGCGTCGCGATCATCTTCACGTTGTCCTTGGGATGCAGCCCGATGCTCGGCTCGTCGAGCACGTAGAGCATGCCCATGAGGCCGGAGCCGATCTGCGTCGAGAGGCGAATGCGCTGCGACTCGCCGCCCGACAGGGTGCTCGAGCGACGATTGAAATTCAAATAGTCTAAACCAATGCCGAGGAGGAGCTCGAGGCGGCCGCGGATCTCTTTGAGAACGTGTTTGCCGGCGTCGGCGCCGCGACCCGTCGGCTTGACGGTGCCGAGGAAGGCGTGGAGCTCGTCGAAGTGCATCTGGCCGACGTCATAGAGCGACTTGCCGCCGATCGTGAACAGGAGGCGAGTCGCGCGAACGCGAGAGCCGTTGCAATCGGGGCAGGTGTGCTCGACCATCACTTTGTCGAGCCACGCTTCCATGCCGGAATTCGCTTCGCCGCGCTGGCGATAGCGTCGATAATGTCGTTCGATGCGTCTTGCGATGCCGCCGAAGCCGATCTCTCGTCCGATGCGCTCGTCGCGACTCTGCTTGGCGTCGGGCGGAACCGCGACGGTGATCTTCCCATCGCTGCCGTTGAGAATTGCGTCGCGCGCCTTTTGTGGAAGCGACTCCCAGGGCGTGTCGAGCGAGAAGCCGACAGCCTTCGAGAGGCTGTACATCATTGTGCCGTCCCACGTATCCGGATTGTACTTGAACGCTTCGCGGACGAAGCATCCGCCGCGAATGCTTCGCTTCTGATCCGGAACGAGGAGGTCGGGATGGGTCAGCTTGTGAACACCGAGTCCGCCGCAGGTGCGACAGGCGCTCTCGGGGTTGTTGAACATGAAGAACTCGGGCCCGATCTCGCCGTAGACGAGATGATGCTTCGGGCTCACAAGCGACTTATAGAACTTCTCCGATTCGGCTTTGCTCGCGCCTTTGATGATCTGCGCTTGGAGCAGACCGTCGCCGACGAGCAGCGTTGCGGCGATGGCTGCTTTGATTGCCTTCTCGTGCTTGCGTCCGACAATGATGCGGTCGACGATCGCGTCCATGACCCGGACCTTCGATTCGTCGAGATCATCGACTTGCTCGGAGATGTCGACGATCTTGCCGTCGATGATGAGTCGGCGGATGCCTTTCTTGCGGACTTCGGTGAAGACGAACTCGAGCTCTTCGCCGTAGACCTTGAAGACCGGGGCGCGGAGCTCGACTTCGGTGCCGTTTGGAAGCGAGAGAATCGCCTCGAGGATTTGACTGGCCGAGCGGCTTGGGGTGATCTCGCCGGTGCGCGGGCAGTGGGGCTCGCCGATGGTCGCGAAGAGGAGATTTAGATAACTCGAAATGTCGGTCATCGTGCCGACGGTCGATCTCGGGTTCGAGCCGGTGGTCTTCTGCTCGATGGAGATGACGGGCGACATCCCGAACACGAAGTCGACGTCGGGCTTGGCGACTTGTTCGACGAATCGCTTCGCGTAGCTCGAGAGCGATTCCATGTAGCGGCGCTGGCCTTCGGCGTAGATCGTGTCGAAGGCGAGCGACGATTTTCCCGAGCCGGAGAGTCCCGTGACGACGGTGAGCGTGTCGCGTGGAATCTCGACCGTGATGTTCTTGAGATTGTGGACGCGTGCGCCCTGAACGGCGATCGACGTGCGGGGCGCGGGGCGGGTGGATTTCTTCGGCACGATTGTTCGAGATTCGTCATCCCGAGCGAAGCGAGGGATCGCTATCCCTGAGGCAGTTGCAACAGCCTCGCATGGACAGCGATCCCTCGCTTCGCTCGGGATGACGCGCTGTGAAGAGGAGGACTACATCCCGAGGTTTGCCTTCAAGAATGCGAGCGTGCGAGGCCACGCGTCCTTGATCGCCGCGATGTTCGCGGCATTCTCGGCCTCGTCGGGCGGCGTTTTCGGATCACCTTGAACTCGGACGAAGCCGTGCGCGGCGCCCTCGTAGTTCTTGCCGAGGTACTGTTTCTTCATGGAGACCATCGCGGAGTCGAGGGCAGGCATCCCGGCGCCGATTCGGGCGTCTTTTGCGCCGTTGAGCAGCATGACGGGGACGTGGATCTTGGCCAAGGAGTCGCGATTTGGAGTCGCCGCGGCACCCTCGATCGGCGCGTTGAACGGCGCCGAGCCGTAGAACGCGACGCCACCCGAGAGGCCCGGTACGCCTCCGTTGATCGCGTGGAGCCAGACCGTTTGACCGCCCCAGCAGAATCCAATGACGGCGTATTTCTGCGCGGCGGAGGGCTGGGACATTGCGTACTTCGCGACGGCACTGATGCCCTTGTTCCGTTCGACCGAGTTCACTCCGCCGATGATCTTGCGAGCGGAATCGCCCGAGATTTCGTCGGCGCTCGGGCCGCCTCGAAGGCGAGACACGAGGTCTGGAGCGATCGCGATGTAACCTTGAGCCGCGAGTTGATCGGTGACGCCACGAACCCAAGTCTGAAGGCCGAAGATCTCGTGAACGACGACAACGACGGGCGTCTTGGCGTTCGAGGTCTTGGGGTAGACGATCCACGCCATCAGTGAGTCCTTCGACCCGGGCTCCCAAGCCACCTTTACCCATTCCGAGTGCCGGTTGCTGGCCTTCAAGCGCGCCGGCGCGGTGTTGTTGGACGGCGGAAGATTTGGATCATCCTGCATCGCCGAGGCGGTCGCAGTCGGCGGGGAAGCGAGGCCGCCAGCAGCCATGTGAGCCATGTGCTCGTCGATCGGCGGCTGCTGCCGATGACAAGCGGTGAGGAACGCAGCGGCGGCGCACGCGCCGCCAAGAATACGACGTGAGATCATGGATTTCTCCGCGGAACGTTGAGAACGCACGAAAAGAATAGACCGCGAGGAGAGAGGAGTCGAGTATCTCTTTCCAGCACATTGGGATCCTAAGCTTAGAATTCCACGTGGACAAGTTGTCGCGGCCGCTTCTATAGTGTCACCTAAATACTAGTGACTCCAGCGTAACTGGACTGGCCACAGTTAGGCCGCAAATGTAATCACACTGGCTCACCTTCGGGTGGGCCTTTCTGCGTTCGCGAGTGGACCCGATAAGCTCATGGAGCGGCGTAACCGTCGCACAGGAAGGACAGAGAAAGCGCGGATCTGGGAAGTGACGGACAGAACGGTCAGGACCTGGATTGGGGAGGCGGTTGCCGCCGCTGCTGCTGACGGTGTGACGTTCTCTGTTCCGGTCACACCACATACGTTCCGCCATTCCTATGCGATGCACATGCTGTATGCCGGTATACCGCTGAAAGTTCTGCAAAGCCTGATGGGACATAAGTCCATCAGTTCAACGGAAGTCTACACGAAGGTTTTTGCGCTGGATGTGGCTGCCCGGCACCGGGTGCAGTTTGCGATGCCGGAGTCTGATGCGGTTGCGATGCTGAAACAATTATCCTGAGAATAAATGCCTTGGCCTTTATATGGAAATGTGGAACTGAGTGGATATGCTGTTTTTGTCTGTTAAACAGAGAAGCTGGCTGTTATCCACTGAGAAGCGAACGAAACAGTCGGGAAAATCTCCCATTATCGTAGAGATCCGCATTATTAATCTCAGGAGCCTGTGTAGCGTTTATAGGAAGTAGTGTTCTGTCATGATGCCTGCAAGCGGTAACGAAAACGATTTGAATATGCCTTCAGGAACAATAGAAATCTTCGTGCGGTGTTACGTTGAAGTGGAGCGGATTATGTCAGCAATGGACAGAACAACCTAATGAACACAGAACCATGATGTGGTCTGTCCTTTTACAGCCAGTAGTGCTCGCCGCAGTCGAGCGACAGGGCGAAGCCCTCGGCTGGTTGCCCTCGCCGCTGGGCTGGCGGCCGTCTATGGCCCTGCAAACGCGCCAGAAACGCCGTCGAAGCCGTGTGCGAGACACCGCGGCCGGCCGCCGGCGTTGTGGATACCTCGCGGAAAACTTGGCCCTCACTGACAGATGAGGGGCGGACGTTGACACTTGAGGGGCCGACTCACCCGGCGCGGCGTTGACAGATGAGGGGCAGGCTCGATTTCGGCCGGCGACGTGGAGCTGGCCAGCCTCGCAAATCGGCGAAAACGCCTGATTTTACGCGAGTTTCCCACAGATGATGTGGACAAGCCTGGGGATAAGTGCCCTGCGGTATTGACACTTGAGGGGCGCGACTACTGACAGATGAGGGGCGCGATCCTTGACACTTGAGGGGCAGAGTGCTGACAGATGAGGGGCGCACCTATTGACATTTGAGGGGCTGTCCACAGGCAGAAAATCCAGCATTTGCAAGGGTTTCCGCCCGTTTTTCGGCCACCGCTAACCTGTCTTTTAACCTGCTTTTAAACCAATATTTATAAACCTTGTTTTTAACCAGGGCTGCGCCCTGTGCGCGTGACCGCGCACGCCGAAGGGGGGTGCCCCCCCTTCTCGAACCCTCCCGGTCGAGTGAGCGAGGAAGCACCAGGGAACAGCACTTATATATTCTGCTTACACACGATGCCTGAAAAAACTTCCCTTGGGGTTATCCACTTATCCACGGGGATATTTTTATAATTATTTTTTTTATAGTTTTTAGATCTTCTTTTTTAGAGCGCCTTGTAGGCCTTTATCCATGCTGGTTCTAGAGAAGGTGTTGTGACAAATTGCCCTTTCAGTGTGACAAATCACCCTCAAATGACAGTCCTGTCTGTGACAAATTGCCCTTAACCCTGTGACAAATTGCCCTCAGAAGAAGCTGTTTTTTCACAAAGTTATCCCTGCTTATTGACTCTTTTTTATTTAGTGTGACAATCTAAAAACTTGTCACACTTCACATGGATCTGTCATGGCGGAAACAGCGGTTATCAATCACAAGAAACGTAAAAATAGCCCGCGAATCGTCCAGTCAAACGACCTCACTGAGGCGGCATATAGTCTCTCCCGGGATCAAAAACGTATGCTGTATCTGTTCGTTGACCAGATCAGAAAATCTGATGGCACCCTACAGGAACATGACGGTATCTGCGAGATCCATGTTGCTAAATATGCTGAAATATTCGGATTGACCTCTGCGGAAGCCAGTAAGGATATACGGCAGGCATTGAAGAGTTTCGCGGGGAAGGAAGTGGTTTTTTATCGCCCTGAAGAGGATGCCGGCGATGAAAAAGGCTATGAATCTTTTCCTTGGTTTATCAAACGTGCGCACAGTCCATCCAGAGGGCTTTACAGTGTACATATCAACCCATATCTCATTCCCTTCTTTATCGGGTTACAGAACCGGTTTACGCAGTTTCGGCTTAGTGAAACAAAAGAAATCACCAATCCGTATGCCATGCGTTTATACGAATCCCTGTGTCAGTATCGTAAGCCGGATGGCTCAGGCATCGTCTCTCTGAAAATCGACTGGATCATAGAGCGTTACCAGCTGCCTCAAAGTTACCAGCGTATGCCTGACTTCCGCCGCCGCTTCCTGCAGGTCTGTGTTAATGAGATCAACAGCAGAACTCCAATGCGCCTCTCATACATTGAGAAAAAGAAAGGCCGCCAGACGACTCATATCGTATTTTCCTTCCGCGATATCACTTCCATGACGACAGGATAGTCTGAGGGTTATCTGTCACAGATTTGAGGGTGGTTCGTCACATTTGTTCTGACCTACTGAGGGTAATTTGTCACAGTTTTGCTGTTTCCTTCAGCCTGCATGGATTTTCTCATACTTTTTGAACTGTAATTTTTAAGGAAGCCAAATTTGAGGGCAGTTTGTCACAGTTGATTTCCTTCTCTTTCCCTTCGTCATGTGACTTGATATCGGGGGTTAGTTCGTCATCATTGATGAGGGTTGATTATCACAGTTTATTACTCTGAATTGGCTATCCGCGTGTGTACCTCTACCTGGAGTTTTTCCCACGGTGGATATTTCTTCTTGCGCTGAGCGTAAGAGCTATCTGACAGAACAGTTCTTCTTTGCTTCCTCGCCAGTTCGCTCGCTATGCTCGGTTACACGGCTGCGGCGAGCGCTAGTGATAATAAGTGACTGAGGTATGTGCTCTTCTTATCTCCTTTTGTAGTGTTGCTCTTATTTTAAACAACTTTGCGGTTTTTTGATGACTTTGCGATTTTGGGAAAG
>JADMIO012981600.1_pt1 | contig 140198 bp, 57 predicted proteins | sample 8958161 | NCBI WGS metagenome assembly JADMIO01 (sample SAMN16585339, study PRJNA669376) | soil metagenome | isolation source: Crop rotation soil | place: USA: Cullars Rotation, Alabama | collected 2011
TCTCGCGCAGGACGTCTTCAGTTTTGCCGTCTCAAACTAAATGCAGTACGCCTTCCGAAGATACGCCGAAGGCGTTCGCTAATTTCAGCCCAGGGTTCGAGCTCGCGAGAACCCTGGGGACCAATAAAAAAATAGCGTTCTAACCCTGAAAGGGTTCGCCAACCACCGAACCCTTTCAGGGTTGATACAAAATTTAAATGACAATCCCAGGGTTGTCGCTGCCGCTCCGACCCTGGGCTGAAATTAGCGAACGCCTTCGGCGTATCAACAAGCAGCGTACTCATCAAAATTCACCCAGCTCGATAAGTTCCATTCAACAAAGAGGGTAGGAAGATGAAGTTCTATCGACGATTGTCTGGTTTTGTAATCCTGAGTCTTGCGTTGCCGCTTTTTTCTCCGGCACTGCGCGCCGACGAAGGCATGTTCCCCTTCGATAACATCCCGCGTGCGGAGATCAAGAGCCGCTACGGCTTCGACGTTAGCGACGCATGGCTAAAGAAAATACAAATGGCCGCGGTGCGTTTCGGAAACGGAGGCTCCGGCTCGTTTGTCTCGCCGGAAGGGCTGCTGCTCACCAATTATCACGTCGCCCTCGACATCCTTCAGAAGCTGAGCACGAAAGACAAGAACTACGTCAGAGATGGTTTCCAGGCGGCGACGCGCGCAGATGCGCTCAAGGCCGAAGGCGTCGAGTTGAATGTGCTCGTCAGTATCGAAGACGTCACTGCGCGTGTAGAAGATGCGTTGAAGGACAAAACCGGCGATGTGAATGCTGCGCGCCAGGCGGTGCTTAATCAACTGAAAGAAGAACGTTCCAAGGCAACGGGATTGCGTGCCGACACGGTCGCCAACTACGGCGGCGCTCAATATCAAATCTATCTCTACAAACGTTACACAGACGTGCGTTTGGAATTTGCGCCGGAGTATGCGGTCGCGCTCTTCGGCGGCGATACAGACAATTTCAAGTATCCGCGGCACGGCCTCGACATGGCGTTCTTCCGCGTCTATGAAAACAACGCGCCAATCAAGTCTGAGAATTATCTTTCGTTCTCCACCGCCGGAGCGAAGGAGAACGATTTGCTGTTCGTCGCCGGTCACCCCGTGCAAAGCTCGCGTCTCAGCATCGCGCCACACTTGAAATACATGCGCGACGGCACGTATCCGCTGTTCATAGACAGGTTGAAACGCATTCAAGCGGTCCTGCAAAAGTACAGCGCGCAAGGTCCGGAGCAGGCGCGCAGCGCCACCAACGATCTGTTTGCGGTCGAGAATGGGTTGAAAGCGTTTGCGGGCCAACTCAAAGCGCTGCAACGCGACTCCCTGATCGAGAACAGACTCAAGGAAGAGGCAAGTCTGAGGAAAGCATTGGCCGCAGACCCGGCGCGAGCGAAGGAATACGACGAAGCTTACAACGCGATTGCCACGGCCTATAAAAATCTGGCGAGCTACGAAGGCCTGTACTACTCACTCGATTCGGGAGCAGGTTTCGACACGTCGCTATTCGTACCAGCACGCATCATCGTGCGCATGGCTATCGAAGATACCAAGCCGAACGAAGCTCGCTTTCCGGCGTACACCGAAAGCCGCCGCCCCGGACTTTTACAAGCCCTTTACTCACCACCGGGCGAGATCGATAAGGCTTTGGAAAAAGCCAAGCTTGCCAATTCGCTGGCCCTCGTGCGCGACCAATTAGGTAGTGACAATCCACTCGCGAAAAAGATCATGAACGGCAAGACGCCGGAAGCACGCAGCGCGGAGTTGCTCGACGGAACGCGCCTGTACGATATCGAATTTCGTAAAGAACTCGTCGCCGGTGGTCTGGCGGCGGTGGAGAAATCGACCGATCCCATGATCGCGCTGGCGTATGCAATCGAACCGGAGACACGTGCGATCCGCAAGCGCTATGAGACTGAAGTCACCGCCGTCCAAAACGCTGCTTATGCAAAACTCGCTCGTCTCTCGAGAGTGGGCCGCGGCGCGCTCGCCTATCCGGACGCGAACTATACGTTGCGTCTCACCTATGGCGTGATGAAGGGCTACGCGGATGTGCCGTCCTTTACAGACTTCGGCGGCTTGTTTACAAGCGCGCAGCAGCATCAGAACCAGGAGCCATATCAATTGCCGGCGAACTGGCTGGGAAAGAAAACGAGTCTCAACCTGCACACGCCACTCAATTTCATCACTACTCACGACGCTACTATCGGTAGCAGCGGCTCACCAGTCCTCAACCGTGACGCCGAAGTCGTCGGACTGCTCTTCGATCTCAACGAACAATCGCTGAGTAACAAGTTCAGCTACGACGAAACCCAGGCGCGCTCGATCTGTCTCGACGCGCGCGCAATCGTCGAGTCGCTCGACAAAGTCTACGCCGACAAAGACATCGTCGCCGAGTTGCTGAAAAAATAATCATGGACAACTCAAACTCAGAGGTCATCTTCTTTGACGCGAAGCTCAAAGAAGAAAGAGAGTACTGGCTGCAACGCCTGGATTTCGAGTTAGTCACCTCGAGTCCGCTTCCGGATTATCCCCGGCCGTTCGACAGCGACCCGGTTTATGCGGAGTTGCGCAGCGTTGTACCTGAGAGCACTGCGCGTAAGTTGCAGGCCCTGGTTGGCTCGTCGTCGTTTCTGCTCTATACGGCGCTGGCCGCCGCGCTGAAAGTTTGCCTGCACAAGTACACGGGCCACAATACGGTGCTGCTCGGCATCCCGGCGCTGAAAGACTTGAACCGGCGTAACGCGCTCGTCCTCGTCGATCAGCTCGAACCGTCGCAAACCTTTCAGCAACTGTTGCTGGGTGTTCGTGAAAACCTGCTCGCGGCCTATGCACGGCAACGATACCCGCTCAACCGGCTGGTCAAAGACCTGCGTCTCGAGGGAGTCAAACACAAGTGCGCGTTGTTTGACGTCGCGCTTCGTTTTGACGAACTTCACACTGACCTGCCCGAAGTGGATGCCGACATCGTCGTGACCTTTCGTCGTTCCGGCGCTGAGCTGGAGTGCGCCGTGACGTTCAATCAGGACATCTACGCGCGCGCTACGATGCAGCGCTTTGTGGACCATTACTTCAATGCGCTGGAGCAGGGTGTCACCGCGCCCGGGAAACAGATCGGCGAGATCTCGCTGATGAGCGAGGCCGAGCGCGAGCAGGTCCTGGTTGAGTGGAATGAAACAACGCGTGTGTTTCCGGAAGGATGCCTGCACCAGTTATTCGAGGAGCAGGTGACTCGCACTCCTGACGCAGTCGCCGTCAACTACGCAAACGAAAAGCTTACCTACGACGAGCTGAATCAAAAGGCCAACCAGCTCGCGCGCGAGCTGCAAACACTCGGCGTGGGACTGGAGCACAAGGTTTGTATTTGCATGGAGCGCTCGCTCGAAATGGTGATCTCGATCGTCGGCGTGCTCAAGGCCGGTGGTGCTTATGTCCCACTCGATCCGGAGTATCCGCGAGACCGGATTACTTCCGTGTTCGACGACACCCAGGCATCCGTGCTGCTGACGCAATCCGAGGTGAGCCACGGCTTGCCGGCTTTTGACGGCGACGTCGTTTGCGTCGATACCGAATGGAGCAGGATTGCACTTCAGGAAACGACAGATGTGGCGAGTGAAGTGACGCCCGATAACCTCGCTTACATCATCTACACATCCGGATCGACGGGCCGGGCGAAGGGCGTGATGATCTCTCACCGCTCCATTCGCAACCGCCTCTTATGGATGCAGGACGCTCATCGATTTAATCCGGAAGACAGGTTCCTGCAAAAGACCCCATTTACGTTTGACGCCTCGATTTGGGAGTTCTTCGTGCCGCTCATGATTGGTGCGCAACTCAGTATCGCGCGCCCCGGCGGACAACGTGAAGCGGGCTATCTCGTGGAAACGATCAACGCCGAACAGATCACTGTGCTCCAGCTCGTGCCGACGATGCTGCAGGTGTTTCTCGACGAGCCGGGAGTGGAAAACTGTCAAAGCCTGCAACACATGTTTTGTGGCGGCGAAGCCTTGTCGACTGCCTTGCAGGAGCGGTTTTACTCGACCATGAGTGGCCGGCTGCACAATCTCTATGGACCAACCGAGATTTCGATCGACGCCAGCTCGTGGGATTGCGCGAAGGAAGACAGGCGCCGCAGCGTGCCGATTGGCAGACCGATTTCCAACATGAAACTGTATGTGCTCGACGAGCAAATGCAGCCGGCGCCGGTGGGAATCGCCGGCGAGTTATACATCGGCGGCGTTGGTCTCGCACGCGGATACTGGAACCGGCCCGAGCTTACGGCGGAGAGATTTATCCCGCATCCGTTTAGCGAGAACGGCGGCGAGCGATTGTACCGGAGCGGCGATCTCGCCCTCTGCCATCCTGACAAGAGCGTCGAATATATCGGCAGACGCGATTACCAGGTAAAGATTCATGGCTTCCGCATCGAGCTTGGCGAGATCGAGCTCGCGCTCATTGCTCACGAGGATGTTAATGAAGCAGTGGTGCTGGCCCGAGAGGACGATCGCGGCGTCAAACATCTAATCGCGTACATCGTTGGACCAGAAGGAACGGATCTCTCGGCGATTACGCTGCGCAACTATCTACGGACCAAGCTCCCGGATTACATGCTGCCGTCGAGTTTTGTAATGCTGGAGAGATTGCCGTTGACGACCAGCGGCAAGCTCAATCGCAGCGCTCTGCCGGCGCCCGATCACGAGCGGCCGGAATTGGAAAACATGTTTGTCGCGCCGCGCACGGCAGTCGAGGAGCTACTGGCGGATATCTGGTCGCAGGTGCTCGGTGTCGAGCGTCTCGGAGTCAACGACAATTTCTTTGACCTCGGCGGACACTCGTTGCTGGCGACGCAGATTGTTTCGCGGACGCGCCAGACGTTCCATGTAGAAATGCCGTTGCGCGTCCTGTTCGAGTCGCCCACGATCGCGGGCCTGGCCCGTAGCGTCGAGGCTGCGAAGAATGGAAATCAGGACCATGAGATCCCACCGGTAACGCGCGCGCCGCGTGACAAACCGTTGCCTCTTTCGTTTACGCAACGGCGGATCTGGTTGCAGGACCAGATGAATGCCGGACGCAACTTTTACAACCTCGTAACCGGCTTCAGGCTCAGTGGACCGCTCGACGTCAGTGCCCTCGAGAAGACCATCACTGAAATCGTTCGCCGCCATGAAGTGTTACGAACCACCTATAGAACTGTCGGCGACGAGCTGGTCCAGGTGATCTCACCGCCGCAACCAGTGCCGTTGCCTCTTTCCGATCTGTCTCTGCTCAACGAGCAGGAGCAGGAAGACGAAATAAAAAACCACGTACTCGCGGAATCACAAAAGCGTTTCGATCTCTCGCGTGGTCCATTGTTGCGTTGCAGCTTGTTGCGGCTCGGAACGAACGAGCACGTCCTGTTCTATTCCGTGCATCACGTCGTCAGCGATGGCTGGTCGTTGGGGCGATTGGCTGAAGAAGTGGCGGCCTTGTATGGGGCGTTCAGTAGGCGGGAGCCTTCGCCGCTGCCCGAACTGCCGGTGCAGTATGCGGACTTCGCCGTTTGGCAGCGCAACTGGCTGACGGGGAACGCGCTCGACGAGCAGGTGGCCTATTGGAGAGAGCAACTGGCGGACAGCTCGCCGGCCCTGAATCTTCCGACCGATTACCCGCGGCCGGCCGAACACAGTTATCGCGGAGCGTTACAGCCGTTTCATGTTCCTGAGGGCCTCACGAACGATCTGAAGAAGCTCTGCAAGCAGGAAGGCGTGACGATGTTCATGCTACTGATGGCGGCGTGGCAAACGTTGCTGCATCGTTATACCTGGCAGGACGATATCCTCGTCGGATCGTTCATCGCCAACCGGCGTCATGCAGAGTTTGAGCCTCTCATTGGGTGCATGATCAATACCCTGATCTTTCGCGGCAACCTGTCGGGCAATCCTCTGTTCACCGACTTTCTGCACCAGATGCGCGATGTGGCGTTCGAAGCGTATGCGCACCAGGATGTTCCCTTCGACGTATTGGTTGAAACGCTTCAACCCGAGCGGCGATCGAACTACACGCCGTTCTTCCAGGTCACGTTTGTCCTGCAGAACCAACCGATGAAGCCGCTGGAGTTGTCGAATCTCACGTTTACGCCTTTGGAGACGGACAAGATGCCGATTCACTTCGATCTAATGCTCAACCTGATCGAAACGAAAGGTGAGATCAAGGGAACCCTTGCTTACAACATAGACATTTTCCGGGAAGAAACAGCGGCCGAAATGGCGCTGAGCTACAGGCGACTGCTCGAGGAGATCGTGGCGCAGCCGAACCGCCATCTGCTCGACTTCCCGATCGGCGACACCGTCGAGTCGTTCAGTGTCGCCTCTCAGCCAACCTCCGTCCCATCCCGGGATCAATTCGTTATCTAGCGATGACTTTGCCGAGCTTGGACTCTTCTCTGCGATCTCTGCGTATCTCCGCGTCCTCTGCGTTAAATATTTCCCACGACTAACTTTTAACGCAGAGGACGCGGAGATACGCAGAGATCGCAGAGAGGCAAGCTTATATCGATCAAGAAGGATACCGTAATGAGTGAACCAAAACTGAAGAGACAGTTGTTTGACAGCCGCCTGAAAGAACAAAAAGACTTTTGGGTTGAAAAGCTATCGGTCGACATTGGCCCATCCGGGCTGATGTTGGACCATGACCGGCCGGCCGGCTTCCTCCCCGACAAAGGCCGCGTCGAGCTAGCGCTCCGGCCCGAGTCGCAGCAGAAACTCATGTCGCTGACACGAAATTCTCCGTTTCTGATTTACGCGACTCTGATGGCCGCGCTGAAGGTCTGTCTCTATAAGTACACGGGCAGCACCACGATCGTCGTCGGTAGTCCTGCTTTGCCGGGAACCGATAAGGATTGGCCGAGGCAAAATGTTCTCGCCATCGTGGACGAGATCGACGAGCGCGAGTCGTTCCGTGAGTTTCTCTTCAAGGTGCGTGAAAACCTGGAACAGTCTTTTGATCGCCAGGATTATCAATACGAGCGTTTGCTCAACGATCTGAACCGCCAGACTCAGCCTGACAGATGCGAGTTGTTCGACGTGGCCCTCGTATTGAAAGACTTCACGCTCGAGCTGCCGGACATCAAAAACGATTTGACTCTGCAGTTCGTCAATAGCGGTGAAAGTGTTGCCGGCGAAATTATCTACAACAGCAGCCTGTTTGAACGGAGCAGCGTCGAGCGGTTTGTCACACATTTCCTCAACCTGACCGAAGCGGCGCTGAAGGATCTAAACACCGCGATACGTGATCTGCCGCTCATAACGGAAACGCCCGATTTCAACGCTCCGGCCGTTCCGTATTCGCGCGAGCTCTGCCTGCAACAAATCCTCGAAACTGTAGCTCAAAACGCACCTCAGCAAACCGCGCTTGTGTCTGACAAGGTTTCTCTCACCTACGCGGAGCTGAACCGCCGCGCGAACCAGCTAGCGCATTACCTGCGCTCGCGGGGTGTGGGACCGGAAGTAAAGGTCGGAGTGTGTTTGGAGCGGGGCGTGGAAGCGGTCGTAGCCTTGCTTGGGATCGTGAAAGCCGGCGGCGTGTACGTGCCGCTGGAGCCGAGTCATCCCCTCGACCGCATTTCATTTTTACTCGAAGACGCGCAAGTGTCAGCAGTCGTGACGACGGAAGAGTTTGTCCATGCGCTGCCCGCATCGCTGGAGCGCATCACTTGTCTGGACGGAGATGCTGCCGTAATCGGGAGTCACAGTGAAGCAACGCCGGAAGTGAAGACGAGTGCGCTGAATCTCGCCTGCATCATGTACACGTCCAGCTCGACCGGAACGCCGAAAGGTGTGGGTGTGACGCATCGCGGGGTCGTGCGGCTGGTCCAGGAAACGAACTACGCGGACCTGGCGGGCGAAGTAATGCTGCAGTTTACGCCGCTGAGTTTCGATGCCTCGACGTTTGAAATCTGGGGCAGTTTGCTGAACGGCGGAAAGCTGGTGATAGCGGGACGAGGCAAAGAACTCGGAGACGTGATAACGAGCCAGGGCGTGACGACGATGTGGCTGACCGCAGGCTTGTTTCACCACGTGATCGACGAAGGCGCAGCGGAGTTGCGTGGTGTGCGACAGTTACTCGCTGGTGGCGACAAATTGTCGGCGCGGCACGTACGGATGGCGCTGGCCCAGTTGCCGGAGACGCGTTTGATCGACGGCTATGGACCAACAGAGACGACGACGTTTGCATGTACTGAAACGTTGAGCCAAAGCAGCGTCGTAAATGAGCGAGTGTCAATCGGGCGGCCCATCGCGAACACCACAGTGTACATCCTGGATGGGCAAATGCGCGCCGTGCCGGTGGGAGTGCAAGGTGAGATCTACATCGGCGGTGACGGGTTAGCGCGCGGGTATGTCGGGCGCGCGGAGCTGACGGCGGAGCGGTTTGTGCCGGACCCGTACAGCGAGACACGCGGCGAGCGGTTGTATGCGACGGGAGACATTGGAAGGTACCGGCCGGATGGGCGCATTGAGTTTCTGGGCCGGCGCGACGGCCACGTAAGAATACGCGGCTTCCGCGTCGAGCCTGGCGAGATCGAAACACTGCTCAGGCAGTATTCCGGAATCGCGGACGCCGTAGTCATCGCTCGACAGACCGCTCTCGGCGAAGAAACGCTGGTTGCTTACATCGTCAAAGAAAAGAACGCCGGCGTTAACGATAAGCAATTACAAAGCCATCTCGAGCAGCGGCTACCGGCTTACAAGAGGCCGTCGCACTTCGTCACACTCGAGAAGTTACCGCTTACTCCAACCGGCAAGGTTGATCGTGCTGCGCTCCCGGCGCCCGGAAAGGCGAAAGCTGCCTTAGACGACGAGTTCGTTCCGCCGCGAACGACGGTGGAGAAACTTCTGGCCGACATCTGGTGTGAGCTGCTCGGCGTCGACGAGGTCGGCGTTCATGACAATTTCTTCAACCTCGGCGGGCACTCGCTGATTGCGATCAAAGTAGCGACTCGCATTCGTGAGCACTTTCATCAGGAAATCAATTTAGGGGCCATGTTTGAAACTCCCACGGTAGCGGCCCTCGCGGAGATGATCGAAGAAGGTCAGCGAAATCCGAAGCAAGGCTCGGATTTTGAGATCGAACGAGTGCCGCGTGGGAATGACGACATGGCCCAGATCCTTGCCGAGCTGGCTAACCTCTCGGAACAGGAAGCCGAGGCGCAACTCCTCAACGAGACCCGCGCTACTGTCAAAGAAGGAATATAACTACTTCAACCAAAGGATATACGAAATGAACCAGTTGGATTGCATCGTCATTGGTTACAACGATGTATCGTTCAATAGCCTCGCCGATAAGCACAGGCCATTCAAGGAATACAATGGTACTTATGGTGAGTTGAAGACTAACTCAGTTCTGGTCGGCGGGCAGCGGAAGACTTACATGGAGCTGCTCAACCATGTGATCAATGAGAACCACGGAATTGATCCGAACCTGAGTGCTTTTGAGGTGCCGAACCTGGGCGCAGTCTACCTTACCAGTTTTCTGCGCAGCCGAAACTTCTACGTCGAGTTGATCAATTTTTTTAACTTCGAAAAAGATCGCCTTGCCAGCCTGCTGATGGAATCGCCACGCACGGTCGCGATCACTACCACTTACTACGTCGAAGAGGAGCCGATCAAAGAGATCATCGAATTCGTGCGGCAAAGGGCGCCCCAGACAAAAATCATTTTAGGTGGGCCATACATTCATAGTCTCTGCGCCGACAACCGGCCGGCCACACAGAATGCCATTTTCAAGTCGATGGGAGCGGACTTCCATATCGCCGATTCTCAAGGTGAGGCCACGCTTGCAAAGGTGCTCGAATGTCTTCGGAATGGAAGTGACGCGCGAATGGTATTCGTGCCTAACCTCATTTATCAGAAACGCGACTCAACCTGGGTCAGGACTCACCGCGTGGAAGAGCATAACAACCTGGATGAGAACGCCGTTAACTGGCGCTCATTCAACCCGGGGTTCTTTACTCCAACCTCATATATGCGCACCGCGCGCAGTTGTCCCTTCGCTTGCTCGTTCTGTAACTATCCCGCGATGTCGGGCGAGCACACGATATCCAGTGTCGAGACGGTCCGCGACGAGTTGAGATATCTGGTCGACAACGGCTTGAAGTACATGATCTTTGTCGACGACACGTTCAATGTCCCACTGCCACGCTTCAAGCAGCTTTGCCGGATGATGATCGAAGAGAAGTTTGATCTCCAGTGGGTCTCCTTCTTCCGCTGTTCGAATGCGGATGATGAGTGCTTCGACCTGATGAAAGAAAGTGGGTGTCTGGGCGTCTACTTAGGGATTGAATCCGGCGACCAGCAGATTTTGAACAACATGAACAAGTTCGCGAATGTGCCGCGGTACAGGGAGGGCATCAGAAAGCTGAAAGAGAGAGAAATTCTTACTTTCGGATCATTCATCCTCGGCTTTCCCGGCGAGACGGAGCAGTCCGTCATGAACACGATCGAATTTGTAGAAGAAACGTCGCCTACCTTCTTCAACGTGCAGTTGTACTTCCATGATCCGATGGCGCCCATTCACCAAAAGCGCGAGGAATATGGAATTGACGGAAGCTATTACAAGTGGCGACACAACACGATGTCGTGGCAGGAGGGATCCGAATGGGTGGAATACATGCTCCGGCGTGTGGATACATCCCTCCCGCTGACGTTGAACGGGTTCAGCATCTGGTCCATACCTTACCTTCTTCAGAACGGTTTCTCCGTCGAACAAATCACGAGTTTCGCCCGATCCGCCAGAAAGATGCTGGTCAAGGGATTGGACGACTCGGAAGTGAACTATCGTGATGAAGAGAAGGAAATGACGGAGATATTTTCGACGTGGAATCCGCAGAGCCGGATAAGCAACCTGAATTAGATTCCTCAACCAGCTTTCCATAAAAGTCTGATTTCTCTGTGCAACCTCTGTGTTCTCTGTGCCTCTGTGGTTGTTTTCCCTAAGCAATCGTTAACCACAGAGACACAGAGAACACTGAGGTTGCACAGAGAAGAGCATGAACGATACCAGGGAGAAGCCAGGAATGATGACCAATGAAATTGCCGAGCTTATTGCCGGATTGTCCACCGAAAAGCGTGCCTTACTGGAACTGCGCTTAAAGAACACCAAACCTGCCAGGAACTCATTTCCCCTCTCGTTCGCACAGGAGAGATTATGGTCCATCGAACAACTGGACTTCGACAAGTCGCTCTATAACACGCCGTATGCCCTGCTCCTCCGAGGGCCTCTCGATGTTCCGGCATTAGAGAAGGCCCTCACCGAGGTAACGCGGCGTCACGAGATACTGCGCACCGTCTTTCAGACGATCAATGGCGAGCCACGACAGGTCATCAACCCACCGGTGGCCCAGGTCCTTCCCGTCACCGATTTCCAGACATTGCCTCCCGAAGAGCGCATGCCGGCCGTGCTCCGGGTCGTAGTTGAAGAGGCACGCATACCATTCGACCTCTCCGAAGGTCCGCTCACTCGCACGCGCCTGCTGCGATTGAGCGACGAGGAACATGTGATCGTGCGCACTGAGCACCACATGATCACCGACGCTTCGTCGCAGGAAATCTTCATGCGGGAAGTCACCGCCCTCTACACGGGTTACGCCAACGGCCATCATTTCAAGCTGCCGGAGCTCTCCCTCCAGTACGCGGACTACGCAGTGTGGCAACGAAAATGGCTGCAGGGCGAAGTGCTCGACAAACAGATCGAATACTGGAAGGGCAAACTCGGCGGCAACCTGCCGGTACTGAACCTGCCCGCCGACAGGCCGCGCCCGGCCGTCCAGAGCTTCAAGGGATCTATCGAATATGCAGTGTTGTCCGCGCGCCTCGGCGCGGAACTGGCCGCGTTGAGTCGCCGCGAAGGAGTAAGCTTCTTCATCCTGCTGCTGGCTGCGTTTCAAACTCTGCTGCACCGTTACACGGGTGAAAACGACATCATCGTGGGCACGCCGATACTCAACCGCAGCCGCGTTGAGCTCGAATCGGTGATTGGCTTTTTTGGCAATACGCTGGCGCTGCGCACAGATCTTTCCGGCAATCCCACGTTTCTCGAGCTGTTGAAACGCGTGCGCGAGGTTGCCCTCGGCGCATACGCGAACCAGGACGTGCCGTTCGACAAGATCGTGCGCGTGGTCCAGCCCGAGCGCAGCTTGAGCCACACGGCCGTAGTGCAGGCGATGTTCACTTTACAAAACGTCGATTCGGCGACGTCACAGCAGGTCGGCGATTTGGGTTGGGCGCCCATCAGCATCGACGCCGGCATATCGCGCTTCGATTTGAATCTGACGATGGAGCCTTCGCCGGAAAGCCTGGGCATTACGTTGCAGTATTCGACGGATCTCTTCGACGCCGAAACGATCCGTCGCATGCTGGTCCACTTCGAGAATTTACTCGAGGGTATCGCGCGCGAGCCCGAGCTGCGAATCTCCGAGTTTCCTCTCCTGGCGGAATCAGAGAAGCAACAAATCCTGGTCCAATGGAACGATACGCAGCGGGATTATCCGCTCGACAAACCCCTGCATGAATTTTTTGAGGAACAGGTGCGCCGTCATCCGAACGCCATCGCCGTATCCAGCGACCAGGAGTCGGTAACTTATGACGAGTTGAATCAGCGGGCGAACAGGCTGGGTCATTACCTGCGCGGCTTGGGAGTGGGATTAGAAACGTTGGTGGGCGTCTGCCTGCCGCGCTCCGTGGACCTGATCGTGGGATTGCTGGGGATCATGAAAGCAGGCGGGGCTTATGTGCCGCTCGACCCGAGCTATCCGCTGCAGCATCTGGCAACGACGCTGGCGGAAGCTCAAGTGGGAGTGCTTTTGACCACTGAAGACCTGGAAGAAAGATTGCCGGCAGGCCAGGCTCAAGTGATCCTGCTGGACGCGGACGCGGACATGATCGCCCTGCAGCCGGAAACGAATGTTGAAAGCGGTGTGCGTGGTGAGCACCTGGTTTACGTGATCTACACCTCAGGTTCAACGGGCAAACCCAAAGGCGTGATGATCACGCATCGCAATGTGAATAACTACTTGCTTTGGTGCCTGGAAGCCATAGACATGGAGGCCGGCAACGGGGCGCCGGTGCAATCTTCGATCGCCTTTGATCTACCGGTCACCGCCCTCTATCCACCGCTGATGACGGGAACGACCGTGGTGCTGGTGCCGGAAGAGGAAGGGTTTGCCGGGCTGGCCCAAACACGGCTGAGCGGAGGCGGTGGCTACAGTGTGGTGAAGGTCACGCCGGCCCACCTGGATTTGCTGCGGCACGATTTGGAGCCCGAGCAAATGGCGGGCTTCACGAAAGCTTTCGTGATCGGCGGCGAACTGTTGATGTGGCAGAGCCTCGCGCCGTGGCTGGAACATGCGCCGGAGACGCGCATACTCAATGAATACGGACCGACTGAGGCCGCAGTGGGCTGTACTATCAACGAAGTCGGAGAAATGTTGAGCCAGAGCGGCGGAGTGCCGATCGGGAGACCACTCTCCAACACGCAGATCTACATCCTGGACCAGCAGAAACGGCCGGTGCCGGTTGGGGTGCGAGGCCACTTGCACATCGCCGGGTTTGGCGTCGGCCGCGGGTATCTAAACCAGCCGATGCTGACGGCGGAGAAGTTCATTCCAGATCCTTTTAGTAATGAAGCGGGCGCCAGGATGTACGTGAGCGGCGATCTGGCGCGCTTCCTGCCGGATGGTCAGATCGAGTTTCTGGGACGAGGTGACGAGCAGATCAAGTTGCGCGGCTTCCGCATTGAGCTGGGCGATATCGAAACGGCCTTGTTGCAGCATGCGGCGGTCGCCGAGGTTGCCGCGATCCTGAGAGAAGACAGGCCGGGAGACAAGCGTCTCGTAGCTTACGTCGTCCCCAAACAAAGCGACGAAAGCCCGGCTACGAGCGAGTTGCGCGAGTACCTGCAGACGAAGCTGCCCACTCACATGATCCCGGCCGCTTTCGTTTACCTGGAAAGTCTTCCCCTAACGGCGAATGGGAAGCTGAATCGCCGGGCGTTGCCTGAGCCGGGCAGTGACCGGCCTGACGTGGAGCCTTCGTTTATCGCCCCACGCACGCGCACCGAGCAGATACTGGCCGATGTCTGGTCGGAAGTTTTGCGAGTGGAACGCATCGGGATCCATGACGATTTCTTTGAGCTCGGCGGCGATTCCATTCTGGGCATCCAGGTGATATCGAGAGCAAACCAGGAAGGACTGAACCTTCGGCCCAGGCACTTGTTTCAGCATCACACGATCGCTCAGCTCGCAGTGATTGCAGAAAACTCACCCCGGATCGAAGCCGAACAGGAAAGAATCACTGGTCCAGTCGAGCTGACTCCGATCCAGCACTGGTTCTTCGCCCAGCATTTCGCTGAGCCGCACCAGTACAACCAGTCCGTCATGCTCGAGGTCGAGGAGCATCTGAATGCGTCGCTGCTCGCGGAGGTCGTTCCCGCGCTGCTCGCGCAGCATGATGCGCTACGACTGCGATTCATCCGCAACGGCGAATCGTGGGAGCAGTTTATCGAAACTGTCGATACCACCGGCGAGGTCTTCACGGTCGTCGACGTTCAGGACCTTGAAGCCGAAGCACAGGTCCGGGCGATCGAAGCAAAAGCGGCCGAGATTCAGCGTAGTTTCGATTTGAGTCGAGGACCATTAATCAAGCTTACGCTGTTCGAGACCGGAGCAGGAAAGACGAACCGGCTGCTGATCGTGATTCACCATCTCGTCGTCGACGGCGTTTCGTGGCGCATACTGCTCGAGGATTTGGAAAAGGCTTACCGCCAGGCGCAACTCGACGAGCAAATCGATTTGGGACGCAAGACCACGTCGTATAAAGAATGGTCACAGCAGTTGGGCCAGTACGCGCAAAAGATAACCGCCGGCCCGGAAGCCGGCTACTGGCTGGAACAGGTTCGACAACAGGTGCGGCCGCTGCCTGTCGACAACAGCGCCGGCAAGAACCTCACTCGCGACGAGCGTAACGTGTCGAGTCTGCTCAGTCTCGAAGAGACGTATTCGTTATTGCATGAAGTGGGCCATGCCTATCACACGCAAATCAACGACGTACTGCTGACTGCCCTCGTGCGCTCGCTCTCGAAATGGACCGGGGAAAGAAAGTTCCTGATCGATCTCGAAGGACACGGGCGCGAAGACATCGTCGAGAACGTAGACGTGTCGCGAACAGTGGGATGGTTCACCACTGTCTTCCCGGTGTTGCTCGAACAGGAGAGCGTCGGGCATCCAGGCGAAACTCTGAAGCAAGTCAAGGAACAGCTCCGGGCCATCCCGGAACACGGCATCGGCTACGGGCTGCTGGCCTACCTGAGCGAAGACGAGGCGATCAAAAAAGAGCTGCAGGATCGTCCGCGGCCACACATCACCTTCAACTACCTGGGCCAATTCGACGGAACGTTGAGTAAGACGAGCGGTTTCACCCTCGCGCGAGAAAGCGTCGGCGCGATGCGCAGTCCGGATGCCGTGCGTCCGCACCTGCTCGACGTTTCAGTGAGCATCGTCGGAGAGAGGCTGAAAGTCGATTGGATCTACAGCGACGAAGTATTTCGCCCACAAACAGTCGAGCGGCTGGCCCAATGGTTCAACGAAGCCCTCAGCGAAATCATCACCCACTGCATTTCCGCCGAACCGGGTTGGACTCCATCCGACTTCCCGCTCGCGACGTTGAGCGATGCGCAACTGCAGCGTGTTTTGCGCGGCCGCAGAGACGTCGAGGACATCTATGCGCTCTCGCCGATTCAGGAAGGAATGCTTTTCCAAAGCCTGTATGAAACGGGGACCGGTGTTTACGTGTCGCAGGTGACGTGCGAGTTGAAAGGCGAGCTCGACATTCCGGCTTTTGAACAGAGCTGGAGCCAGATCATCAACCGCCATCCGTCCCTGCGGACCGGCTTTGAATGGGATGGTCTCGATTCGCCCTTACAGATCGTCAATCGCAGCGTAGAAGTAAAGCTGGAACAAGTTGACTGGCGCGGGCTCGACCTGGCCGAGCAGCAGAACCTGCTTGAAGAATATCTCGTGTCAATACGAAAGACCGGGTTCCAGTTGAACCACGCGCCCCTGATCAGGATCACGCTCTTCAACACCGGCGATAACGTTTACCGCTTCGCATGGAATTGTCATCACTTACTGCTCGACGGCTGGTCAGTGCCGATCATCATCACCGAAGTGCTGACGGTTTACGACGCCCTCACGCACGGTAAGCAACCAGAGCTCGGAGAGGTTCAGAGTTACAGGAACTTCATCGAATGGGTCAGCCGCCAGGATGCGCAAAGCGCGGAAAACTACTGGCGCAATCTGTTCGAAGGCGTGAATTCGCCGACACCGATTTCAACCCGCAACAACTCCGACGATCTCCCCATCGGCGAATTTGGCGAGCAACAGGTCTCTCTCACGGTGGAAGAGACCGCTCAGTTGACCAACGCTGCCCGGCGTCTTCACATCACGATGAATACACTCGTGCAGGGTGCCTGGGCACTGCTCCTGAGCCGCTTCAGCAACAAGGAAAAAGTAATCTACGGAGCGACCTCTTCCGGGCGTCCGGCGTCCCTACCAGGCGTCGAAAAGATTGTCGGAAACTTCGTCAACACGTTGCCCGCGTGCGTACACGTGCGCCGCGACGCGCGTGTGGGAGAATGGTTAACAGATCTCCAGGCGCAACAAGCCGAGCAGCGACAGTTTGAATACAGCACGCTCTCGCAAGTGCATGGCTGGACCGACATACCGCGCAGTATGCGGCTCTTCGACAGCATCCTCGTTTATGAGAATTATCCTTCCTATGAATCCGAGGGTGGACCAGGCGGCGAGCTCGGTATCGGAGACGTTTATACCTACAACATAACTAATTATCCACTCACCGTAATCGTCAAGGGCACCACGCGGTTGCTGCTGCGGGTATGGCATGACAACAACCAGATCGACGACGAGACGACCGCACGCATCGTCAACCACTTCCGGCAGATCCTTCTTAACCTTGCCGCAGATACCGATCAGCGTCTCGACGAGGTGGAGCTGTACTCCGCAGCAGACCTTCAGCAACTGCTTGTCGAGTGGAATCAAACTCAGACGGCTTATCCTTCGGACAGTTGTATCCAGGAGTTGTTTGAGATCCAGGCAGCACAACGCCCCAGTGAAGTAGCTCTTGTTGGCGACGAGGAATCTCTGACGTATGCGGAGCTGAACCGGCGAGCGAACCGGCTGGCGCATTATCTGCGGTCGCGGGGTGTGGGACCGGAAGTAAAGGTGGGAGTGTGTTTGGAGCGGAGCGTGGAAGCGATCGTCGCGTTGCTTGGGATCTTGAAAGCCGGCGGCGTGTACGTTCCCCTCGAGCCGAGCTATTCGCTGGAGCGCATGTTGTTTTTAGTCGAAGACGCGCAAGTGTCGATAGCGGTGACGACGGAAGAGTTTGTGCAGGCACTGCCGGCAACGATGGATCGCATAACTTGTCTGGACGGAGAAGCTGCCTTAATCGCGAGCCAGAGTGAAGCAACGCCGGAGGTGGAAACGAGTGCGCTGAATCTGGCCTACATCATGTACACGTCCGGTTCGACCGGAACGCCGAAAGGTGTCGGTGTGACGCATCGCGGGGTGGTGCGCCTCGTGCAGGAAACGAACTATGCGGAGCTGGCTGGTGAAGTGATGCTGCAGTTTGCGCCTCTGAGTTTCGATGCCTCGACGTTTGAGATCTGGGGCAGTCTGCTGAATGGCGGGAAGCTGGTGATAGCGGGCCGCGGCGCGGCACTGGGCGAGGTGATCACGAGTCAGGGCGTGACGACGATGTGGCTGACGGCGGGTTTGTTTCATCAGGTGGTCGAAGAAGGCGCAGCGGAGTTGCGCGGCGTGCGGCAGTTACTGGCTGGCGGAGATGCCTTGTCAGCGCGGCACGTGCGGCTGGCTTTGCAGCAGTTGCCGGAGACGCGCTTGATCAACGGTTATGGACCAACCGAGACGACGACGTTCGCCTGCACTGAAGCGCTGAGTGAAACGAGTGTAGTGGACGAGCGAGTGTCACTCGGACGGCCCATCGCAAACACGAAGGTGTACATCCTGGATGAGCAAATGCGCACCGTGCCGGTGGGAGCGCGAGGTGAGATCTATATCGGTGGAGATGGATTGGCGCGCGGGTATGTGGGCCGCGCGGAGCAAACGGCGGAACGGTTCGTGCCGGACCCGTACAGCACGGTAGGCGGCGAGCGGTTGTTTGCGAGCGGAGACATTGGGCGCTATCGGCCAGACGGGCGCATTGAGTTTCTGGGCCGGCGCGACGGGCAGGTAAGGATACGCGGCTTTCGCATCGAGCCCCGCGAGATCGAAACACTGCTCAGGCAGTGCTCGGGAGTCGCAGACGCCGTAGTCGTAGCTCGACCGAGTGCTCTCGGGGACGAAACACTGATTGCTTACATCGTGAAAGAAACGAACGCCGGGTTTATAGATAAGCAATTACAAAACTATCTCGAGCAGCGACTGCCGGCTTACATGAGGCCGTCGCATTTCGTAAGACTCGAGAAGTTCCCGCTCACTCCAATGGGTAAGGTTGATCATGCCGCCCTTCCGGAGCCCGGAAAGGTGGAACCCGCTGCAGATGACGAGTTCGTTCCGCCGAGAACTCCCGTGGAGAAACTCCTGGCCGACATCTGGTGTGAGCTGCTCGGCGTCGACGAGGTCGGCGTTCATGACAATTTCTTCAACCTCGGCGGACATTCGCTGATTGCTATCAAAGTAGCGACGCGCGTTCGTGAAACGTTCAGCGTAGAGGTTCCACTGAGTGTCTTATTTGAGAATCCTACTCCCGCGCTCATGGCGAAACAGGTCGAAGCCGCAGTGCGACGCAGCGCCGGCTCCTCCCAGCCTGCTTCTATCGTACCCGTTTCACGGGATCAGCAACTCCCCTTGTCGTTTGCGCAGCAACGTCTCTGGTTCCTCAATGAGTTGGAACCGGGCAGTGCTTTCTACAACATTCCGGTGGTGCTAAGGCTGAGTGGTCCACTCAACGTACCGGTACTCGAACAGACGCTCGCCGAGGTCATTCGCCGTCACGAGCTGTTGCGAACAACCTTTGTCACGTCTGCTGACGGCACTCCTTACCAGCAGATCAATGCCGCCGCTCCGTTCAAGCTGGCGATCGAAGATCTTTCGGATTTGGATCCGGTAGAGCGGCAGGCAGAGGCCCAGCGCCGTGCTTCAGCGGAGGCGCAGAAACCTTTCGATCTCGCGTGGGGACCGTTGCTGCGCGTCAGCTTGTTGCGGCTGGCGGAGGAGGACCACGTCGCGATGGTTACGCTTCATCACATTGTCTCCGACGGATGGTCCACAGACGTCCTCGTTCGAGAAGTCGCAACGCTTTACGACGCGTACAGCAAAGGAAACGAATCTCCGTTAGAGGAGTTGCCAGTGCAATACGGTGACTTTGCAGTATGGCAGCGTGATTGGTTAAGCGGGGCTGTGCTGGAAAAGCAGTTAGGTTACTGGCGCGATCACCTCGGCGGCGAGCTGGCAGTTTTGAACCTGCCGACCGATCGTCCGCGCCCACCCGTGCAGAGTTACCGTGGCGCACATCACACGTTGATGCTCTCGTCGGAGTTGCGCGCGAAGGTGAAAGAATTATGCCGCAGCGAGGGAGTCACTTTCTACATGGCGCTACTGGCCGCGTTCCAGGTGCTGCTCCATCGCTACACGAGGCAGAACGACGTCGTCGTCGGCACTCCGATCGCGGGCCGCAACCGTGCCGAGACCGAAGGACTCATCGGGTTCTTCGTCAACACGCTCGTGATGAGGACGGATCTCTCTGGCGAGCCGAGCTTCAAAGAAGTCCTGCGCCGGGTGCGGGAAGTCTCCCTCGGAGCCTACGCGCACCAGGATCTGCCGTTTGAGAAACTCGTGGAGGAACTACAGCCCGAACGCGATCTCAGCCGCCATCCTCTCTTCCAGGTGATGTTTGAAACGCCGAACCCGCCGGGTGAAGGGATGCAGTTGTCGAAACTCCAGATGGAGTCGATCGACGTCGACGACGCCACCGCGAAGTTTGATTTGACGATGCTCGTGGCTGAGCACGGCGACGGCATGTCGGTGAGGCTCGATTACTGTATCGACTTGTTCGAAGCGGACACGATTACACGCCTCGGCCGGCACTTCGAAAACCTGTTGACAGGTTTGCTTGCCGATCCGTCGCGTGCCGTCGGAGACGTTCCGTTATTGACGGAGGGCGAACGAGACCAGCTCCTCGGAGAGTGGAATGCGACGACGCAGCAGTTTCCGCTCGACCTGTCCTTCCATCAGCTCTTCGCGGCGCAGGCCGAACGTACTCCGGAAGCGACGGCCGCATCTTTCGCGGGCCGCAGTTGGACCTATCGCGAGTTGGACCAGCGCACGAACCAGCTCGCGCGTTGTTTACAGCAAAACGGGTTGAGAGCAGAGCAGCGTGTCGGAGTCTACATGGAACGTGGCCTCGAGCTGCTGGAGAGCATGATCGCGATCTTCAAAGCAGGCGGCGTGTACGTTCCGCTCGATCCGCTCTATCCGAAAGACCGGCTCGCGTTTCTAACGTCTGATGCTGAAGTCGCCGTCTTGTTGACACGCGAATCCATGCTCGCGAACCTGCCCGAACATGATTTCTTTCCAGCACATTGGGATCCTAAGCTTAGAATTCCACGTGGACAAGTTGTCGCGGCCGCTTCTATAGTGTCACCTAAATACTAGTGACTCCAGCGTAACTGGACTGGCCACAGTTAGGCCGCAAATGTAATCACACTGGCTCACCTTCGGGTGGGCCTTTCTGCGTTCGCGAGTGGACCCGATAAGCTCATGGAGCGGCGTAACCGTCGCACAGGAAGGACAGAGAAAGCGCGGATCTGGGAAGTGACGGACAGAACGGTCAGGACCTGGATTGGGGAGGCGGTTGCCGCCGCTGCTGCTGACGGTGTGACGTTCTCTGTTCCGGTCACACCACATACGTTCCGCCATTCCTATGCGATGCACATGCTGTATGCCGGTATACCGCTGAAAGTTCTGCAAAGCCTGATGGGACATAAGTCCATCAGTTCAACGGAAGTCTACACGAAGGTTTTTGCGCTGGATGTGGCTGCCCGGCACCGGGTGCAGTTTGCGATGCCGGAGTCTGATGCGGTTGCGATGCTGAAACAATTATCCTGAGAATAAATGCCTTGGCCTTTATATGGAAATGTGGAACTGAGTGGATATGCTGTTTTTGTCTGTTAAACAGAGAAGCTGGCTGTTATCCACTGAGAAGCGAACGAAACAGTCGGGAAAATCTCCCATTATCGTAGAGATCCGCATTATTAATCTCAGGAGCCTGTGTAGCGTTTATAGGAAGTAGTGTTCTGTCATGATGCCTGCAAGCGGTAACGAAAACGATTTGAATATGCCTTCAGGAACAATAGAAATCTTCGTGCGGTGTTACGTTGAAGTGGAGCGGATTATGTCAGCAATGGACAGAACAACCTAATGAACACAGAACCATGATGTGGTCTGTCCTTTTACAGCCAGTAGTGCTCGCCGCAGTCGAGCGACAGGGCGAAGCCCTCGGCTGGTTGCCCTCGCCGCTGGGCTGGCGGCCGTCTATGGCCCTGCAAACGCGCCAGAAACGCCGTCGAAGCCGTGTGCGAGACACCGCGGCCGGCCGCCGGCGTTGTGGATACCTCGCGGAAAACTTGGCCCTCACTGACAGATGAGGGGCGGACGTTGACACTTGAGGGGCCGACTCACCCGGCGCGGCGTTGACAGATGAGGGGCAGGCTCGATTTCGGCCGGCGACGTGGAGCTGGCCAGCCTCGCAAATCGGCGAAAACGCCTGATTTTACGCGAGTTTCCCACAGATGATGTGGACAAGCCTGGGGATAAGTGCCCTGCGGTATTGACACTTGAGGGGCGCGACTACTGACAGATGAGGGGCGCGATCCTTGACACTTGAGGGGCAGAGTGCTGACAGATGAGGGGCGCACCTATTGACATTTGAGGGGCTGTCCACAGGCAGAAAATCCAGCATTTGCAAGGGTTTCCGCCCGTTTTTCGGCCACCGCTAACCTGTCTTTTAACCTGCTTTTAAACCAATATTTATAAACCTTGTTTTTAACCAGGGCTGCGCCCTGTGCGCGTGACCGCGCACGCCGAAGGGGGGTGCCCCCCCTTCTCGAACCCTCCCGGTCGAGTGAGCGAGGAAGCACCAGGGAACAGCACTTATATATTCTGCTTACACACGATGCCTGAAAAAACTTCCCTTGGGGTTATCCACTTATCCACGGGGATATTTTTATAATTATTTTTTTTATAGTTTTTAGATCTTCTTTTTTAGAGCGCCTTGTAGGCCTTTATCCATGCTGGTTCTAGAGAAGGTGTTGTGACAAATTGCCCTTTCAGTGTGACAAATCACCCTCAAATGACAGTCCTGTCTGTGACAAATTGCCCTTAACCCTGTGACAAATTGCCCTCAGAAGAAGCTGTTTTTTCACAAAGTTATCCCTGCTTATTGACTCTTTTTTATTTAGTGTGACAATCTAAAAACTTGTCACACTTCACATGGATCTGTCATGGCGGAAACAGCGGTTATCAATCACAAGAAACGTAAAAATAGCCCGCGAATCGTCCAGTCAAACGACCTCACTGAGGCGGCATATAGTCTCTCCCGGGATCAAAAACGTATGCTGTATCTGTTCGTTGACCAGATCAGAAAATCTGATGGCACCCTACAGGAACATGACGGTATCTGCGAGATCCATGTTGCTAAATATGCTGAAATATTCGGATTGACCTCTGCGGAAGCCAGTAAGGATATACGGCAGGCATTGAAGAGTTTCGCGGGGAAGGAAGTGGTTTTTTATCGCCCTGAAGAGGATGCCGGCGATGAAAAAGGCTATGAATCTTTTCCTTGGTTTATCAAACGTGCGCACAGTCCATCCAGAGGGCTTTACAGTGTACATATCAACCCATATCTCATTCCCTTCTTTATCGGGTTACAGAACCGGTTTACGCAGTTTCGGCTTAGTGAAACAAAAGAAATCACCAATCCGTATGCCATGCGTTTATACGAATCCCTGTGTCAGTATCGTAAGCCGGATGGCTCAGGCATCGTCTCTCTGAAAATCGACTGGATCATAGAGCGTTACCAGCTGCCTCAAAGTTACCAGCGTATGCCTGACTTCCGCCGCCGCTTCCTGCAGGTCTGTGTTAATGAGATCAACAGCAGAACTCCAATGCGCCTCTCATACATTGAGAAAAAGAAAGGCCGCCAGACGACTCATATCGTATTTTCCTTCCGCGATATCACTTCCATGACGACAGGATAGTCTGAGGGTTATCTGTCACAGATTTGAGGGTGGTTCGTCACATTTGTTCTGACCTACTGAGGGTAATTTGTCACAGTTTTGCTGTTTCCTTCAGCCTGCATGGATTTTCTCATACTTTTTGAACTGTAATTTTTAAGGAAGCCAAATTTGAGGGCAGTTTGTCACAGTTGATTTCCTTCTCTTTCCCTTCGTCATGTGACTTGATATCGGGGGTTAGTTCGTCATCATTGATGAGGGTTGATTATCACAGTTTATTACTCTGAATTGGCTATCCGCGTGTGTACCTCTACCTGGAGTTTTTCCCACGGTGGATATTTCTTCTTGCGCTGAGCGTAAGAGCTATCTGACAGAACAGTTCTTCTTTGCTTCCTCGCCAGTTCGCTCGCTATGCTCGGTTACACGGCTGCGGCGAGCGCTAGTGATAATAAGTGACTGAGGTATGTGCTCTTCTTATCTCCTTTTGTAGTGTTGCTCTTATTTTAAACAACTTTGCGGTTTTTTGATGACTTTGCGATTTTGTTGTTGCTTTGCAGTAAATTGCAAGATTTAATAAAAAAACGCAAAGCAATGATTAAAGGATGTTCAGAATGAAACTCATGGAAACACTTAACCAGTGCATAAACGCTGGTCATGAAATGACGAAGGCTATCGCCATTGCACAGTTTAATGATGACAGCCCGGAAGCGAGGAAAATAACCCGGCGCTGGAGAATAGGTGAAGCAGCGGATTTAGTTGGGGTTTCTTCTCAGGCTATCAGAGATGCCGAGAAAGCAGGGCGACTACCGCACCCGGATATGGAAATTCGAGGACGGGTTGAGCAACGTGTTGGTTATACAATTGAACAAATTAATCATATGCGTGATGTGTTTGGTACGCGATTGCGACGTGCTGAAGACGTATTTCCACCGGTGATCGGGGTTGCTGCCCATAAAGGAGGCGTTTACAAAACCTCAGTTTCTGTTCATCTTGCTCAGGATCTGGCTCTGAAGGGGCTACGTGTTTTGCTCGTGGAAGGTAACGACCCCCAGGGAACAGCCTCAATGTATCACGGATGGGTACCAGATCTTCATATTCATGCAGAAGACACTCTCCTGCCTTTCTATCTTGGGGAAAAGGACGATGTCACTTATGCAATAAAGCCCACTTGCTGGCCGGGGCTTGACATTATTCCTTCCTGTCTGGCTCTGCACCGTATTGAAACTGAGTTAATGGGCAAATTTGATGAAGGTAAACTGCCCACCGATCCACACCTGATGCTCCGACTGGCCATTGAAACTGTTGCTCATGACTATGATGTCATAGTTATTGACAGCGCGCCTAACCTGGGTATCGGCACGATTAATGTCGTATGTGCTGCTGATGTGCTGATTGTTCCCACGCCTGCTGAGTTGTTTGACTACACCTCCGCACTGCAGTTTTTCGATATGCTTCGTGATCTGCTCAAGAACGTTGATCTTAAAGGGTTCGAGCCTGATGTACGTATTTTGCTTACCAAATACAGCAATAGTAATGGCTCTCAGTCCCCGTGGATGGAGGAGCAAATTCGGGATGCCTGGGGAAGCATGGTTCTAAAAAATGTTGTACGTGAAACGGATGAAGTTGGTAAAGGTCAGATCCGGATGAGAACTGTTTTTGAACAGGCCATTGATCAACGCTCTTCAACTGGTGCCTGGAGAAATGCTCTTTCTATTTGGGAACCTGTCTGCAATGAAATTTTCGATCGTCTGATTAAACCACGCTGGGAGATTAGATAATGAAGCGTGCGCCTGTTATTCCAAAACATACGCTCAATACTCAACCGGTTGAAGATACTTCGTTATCGACACCAGCTGCCCCGATGGTGGATTCGTTAATTGCGCGCGTAGGAGTAATGGCTCGCGGTAATGCCATTACTTTGCCTGTATGTGGTCGGGATGTGAAGTTTACTCTTGAAGTGCTCCGGGGTGATAGTGTTGAGAAGACCTCTCGGGTATGGTCAGGTAATGAACGTGACCAGGAGCTGCTTACTGAGGACGCACTGGATGATCTCATCCCTTCTTTTCTACTGACTGGTCAACAGACACCGGCGTTCGGTCGAAGAGTATCTGGTGTCATAGAAATTGCCGATGGGAGTCGCCGTCGTAAAGCTGCTGCACTTACCGAAAGTGATTATCGTGTTCTGGTTGGCGAGCTGGATGATGAGCAGATGGCTGCATTATCCAGATTGGGTAACGATTATCGCCCAACAAGTGCTTATGAACGTGGTCAGCGTTATGCAAGCCGATTGCAGAATGAATTTGCTGGAAATATTTCTGCGCTGGCTGATGCGGAAAATATTTCACGTAAGATTATTACCCGCTGTATCAACACCGCCAAATTGCCTAAATCAGTTGTTGCTCTTTTTTCTCACCCCGGTGAACTATCTGCCCGGTCAGGTGATGCACTTCAAAAAGCCTTTACAGATAAAGAGGAATTACTTAAGCAGCAGGCATCTAACCTTCATGAGCAGAAAAAAGCTGGGGTGATATTTGAAGCTGAAGAAGTTATCACTCTTTTAACTTCTGTGCTTAAAACGTCATCTGCATCAAGAACTAGTTTAAGCTCACGACATCAGTTTGCTCCTGGAGCGACAGTATTGTATAAGGGCGATAAAATGGTGCTTAACCTGGACAGGTCTCGTGTTCCAACTGAGTGTATAGAGAAAATTGAGGCCATTCTTAAGGAACTTGAAAAGCCAGCACCCTGATGCGACCACGTTTTAGTCTACGTTTATCTGTCTTTACTTAATGTCCTTTGTTACAGGCCAGAAAGCATAACTGGCCTGAATATTCTCTCTCGGCCGCCGCCGCCTTTTCCTCAATCGCTCTTCGTTCGTCTGGAAGGCAGTACACCTTGATAGGTGGGCTGCCCTTCCTGGTTGGCTTGGTTTCATCAGCCATCCGCTTGCCCTCATCTGTTACGCCGGCGGTAGCCGGCCAGCCTCGCAGAGCAGGATTCCCGTTGAGCACCGCCAGGTGCGAATAAGGGACAGTGAAGAAGGAACACCCGCTCGCGGGTGGGCCTACTTCACCTATCCTGCCCGGCTGACGCCGTTGGATACACCAAGGAAAGTCTACACGAACCCTTTGGCAAAATCCTGTATATCGTGCGAAAAAGGATGGATATACCGAAAAAATCGCTATAATGACCCCGAAGCAGGGTTATGCAGCGGAAAAGATCCGTCGACCTGCAGCTCACGGTAACTGATGCCGTATTTGCAGTACCAGCGTACGGCCCACAGAATGATGTCACGCTGAAAATGCCGGCCTTTGAATGGGTTCATGTGCAGCTCCATCAGCAAAAGGGGATGATAAGTTTATCACCACCGACTATTTGCAACAGTGCCGTTGATCGTGCTATGATCGACTGATGTCATCAGCGGTGGAGTGCAATGTCGTGCAATACGAATGGCGAAAAGCCGAGCTCATCGGTCAGCTTCTCAACCTTGGGGTTACCCCCGGCGGTGTGCTGCTGGTCCACAGCTCCTTCCGTAGCGTCCGGCCCCTCGAAGATGGGCCACTTGGACTGATCGAGGCCCTGCGTGCTGCGCTGGGTCCGGGAGGGACGCTCGTCATGCCCTCGTGGTCAGGTCTGGACGACGAGCCGTTCGATCCTGCCACGTCGCCCGTTACACCGGACCTTGGAGTTGTCTCTGACACATTCTGGCGCCTGCCAAATGTAAAGCGCAGCGCCCATCCATTTGCCTTTGCGGCAGCGGGGCCACAGGCAGAGCAGATCATCTCTGATCCATTGCCCCTGCCACCTCACTCGCCTGCAAGCCCGGTCGCCCGTGTCCATGAACTCGATGGGCAGGTACTTCTCCTCGGCGTGGGACACGATGCCAACACGACGCTGCATCTTGCCGAGTTGATGGCAAAGGTTCCCTATGGGGTGCCGAGACACTGCACCATTCTTCAGGATGGCAAGTTGGTACGCGTCGATTATCTCGAGAATGACCACTGCTGTGAGCGCTTTGCCTTGGCGGACAGGTGGCTCAAGGAGAAGAGCCTTCAGAAGGAAGGTCCAGTCGGTCATGCCTTTGCTCGGTTGATCCGCTCCCGCGACATTGTGGCGACAGCCCTGGGTCAACTGGGCCGAGATCCGTTGATCTTCCTGCATCCGCCAGAGGCGGGATGCGAAGAATGCGATGCCGCTCGCCAGTGGCTGAGCTCATGAGCGGAGAACGAGATGACGTTGGAGGGGCAAGGTCGCGCTGATTGCTGGGGCAACACGTGGAGCGGATCGGGGATTGTCTTTCTTCAGCTCGCTGATGATATGCTGACGCTCAATGCCGTTTGGCCTCCGACTAACGAAAATCCCGCATTTGGACGGCTGATCCGATTGGCACGGCGGACGGCGAATGGCGGAGCAGACGCTCGTCCGGGGGCAATGAGATATGAAAAAGCCTGAACTCACCGCGACGTCCCGAAGGCGTGGCGCGGCTTCCCCGTGCCGGAGCAATCGCCCTGGGTGGGTTACACGACGCCCCTCTATGGCCCGTACTGACGGACACACCGAAGCCCCGGCGGCAACCCTCAGCGGATGCCCCGGGGCTTCACGTTTTCCCAGGTCAGAAGCGGTTTTCGGGAGTAGTGCCCCAACTGGGGTAACCTTTGAGTTCTCTCAGTTGGGGGCGTAGGGTCGCCGACATGACACAAGGGGTTGTGACCGGGGTGGACACGTACGCGGGTGCTTACGACCGTCAGTCGCGCGAGCGCGAGAATTCGAGCGCAGCAAGCCCAGCGACACAGCGTAGCGCCAACGAAGACAAGGCGGCCGACCTTCAGCGCGAAGTCGAGCGCGACGGGGGCCGGTTCAGGTTCGTCGGGCATTTCAGCGAAGCGCCGGGCACGTCGGCGTTCGGGACGGCGGAGCGCCCGGAGTTCGAACGCATCCTGAACGAATGCCGCGCCGGGCGGCTCAACATGATCATTGTCTATGACGTGTCGCGCTTCTCGCGCCTGAAGGTCATGGACGCGATTCCGATTGTCTCGGAATTGCTCGCCCTGGGCGTGACGATTGTTTCCACTCAGGAAGGCGTCTTCCGGCAGGGAAACGTCATGGACCTGATTCACCTGATTATGCGGCTCGACGCGTCGCACAAAGAATCTTCGCTGAAGTCGGCGAAGATTCTCGACACGAAGAACCTTCAGCGCGAATTGGGCGGGTACGTCGGCGGGAAGGCGCCTTACGGCTTCGAGCTTGTTTCGGAGACGAAGGAGATCACGCGCAACGGCCGAATGGTCAATGTCGTCATCAACAAGCTTGCGCACTCGACCACTCCCCTTACCGGACCCTTCGAGTTCGAGCCCGACGTAATCCGGTGGTGGTGGCGTGAGATCAAGACGCACAAACACCTTCCCTTCAAGCCGGGCAGTCAAGCCGCCATTCACCCGGGCAGCATCACGGGGCTTTGTAAGCGCATGGACGCTGACGCCGTGCCGACCCGGGGCGAGACGATTGGGAAGAAGACCGCTTCAAGCGCCTGGGACCCGGCAACCGTTATGCGAATCCTTCGGGACCCGCGTATTGCGGGCTTCGCCGCTGAGGTGATCTACAAGAAGAAGCCGGACGGCACGCCGACCACGAAGATTGAGGGTTACCGCATTCAGCGCGACCCGATCACGCTCCGGCCGGTCGAGCTTGATTGCGGACCGATCATCGAGCCCGCTGAGTGGTATGAGCTTCAGGCGTGGTTGGACGGCAGGGGGCGCGGCAAGGGGCTTTCCCGGGGGCAAGCCATTCTGTCCGCCATGGACAAGCTGTACTGCGAGTGTGGCGCCGTCATGACTTCGAAGCGCGGGGAAGAATCGATCAAGGACTCTTACCGCTGCCGTCGCCGGAAGGTGGTCGACCCGTCCGCACCTGGGCAGCACGAAGGCACGTGCAACGTCAGCATGGCGGCACTCGACAAGTTCGTTGCGGAACGCATCTTCAACAAGATCAGGCACGCCGAAGGCGACGAAGAGACGTTGGCGCTTCTGTGGGAAGCCGCCCGACGCTTCGGCAAGCTCACTGAGGCGCCTGAGAAGAGCGGCGAACGGGCGAACCTTGTTGCGGAGCGCGCCGACGCCCTGAACGCCCTTGAAGAGCTGTACGAAGACCGCGCGGCAGGCGCGTACGACGGACCCGTTGGCAGGAAGCACTTCCGGAAGCAACAGGCAGCGCTGACGCTCCGGCAGCAAGGGGCGGAAGAGCGGCTTGCCGAACTTGAAGCCGCCGAAGCCCCGAAGCTTCCCCTTGACCAATGGTTCCCCGAAGACGCCGACGCTGACCCGACCGGCCCTAAGTCGTGGTGGGGGCGCGCGTCAGTAGACGACAAGCGCGTGTTCGTCGGGCTCTTCGTAGACAAGATCGTTGTCACGAAGTCGACTACGGGCAGGGGGCAGGGAACGCCCATCGAGAAGCGCGCTTCGATCACGTGGGCGAAGCCGCCGACCGACGACGACGAAGACGACGCCCAGGACGGCACGGAAGACGTAGCGGCGTAGCGAGACACCCGGGAAGCCTGTTAGGCGCTGAGACGGGCGCACAGCGGGCTTCCTGGGGCAGCGGGAAGGGTCGGCCGGTCCCCCGGTCGGCCCATTTCTCTTGTCTCGGTTTAGTTAGTTAGCCTAAGTAACAGTGACTCCGTCACCACAGCACAGCGGGGCGAGCCGTTGACCTGGGGGAAGTGATGCTGTGACGGAATGACTCGAAACACACATTCCTAATGACTTCTCATTGGGTAATCCAGACTTCACGCCACTTCATCACAGCGTCACCCGGGCGCCCTTCGCTGTGACCCCGAATCAGGTTGCCGACAACCTTCATATAGGTAGAGGGGTTTACGCGCCACGCATCAAGCACCGCTAAGGAACGGCGTCGAGCGCTACCCACTCAGGCCGGTCACTCCCCTGATCTCTCCCAGGGTTGAGCGACCGGCGTTGCCTCCCTAGCTCAGTTCGGTTAGAGCGCCTGTTTCGTAATCAGGGGGTCGGCGGTTCGAATCCGTCGGGGGGCTCAATGAGCGGATACACAATCGCTTGGCTCGCATGGCTTGCCGCGTTCGGCGTCATTGAGGGTCGAGCGCTCTTCAATAAGAAGCCGGGCGACACGCTGAGCGAACACGTCTGGTCATGGTTCGCCACGCAAAGCGGCAGTACAGGCAAGCCTTCGGGTTGGGTGCGTGCTCGACGCTTTGCGCTACTGGCCTTCATGGGTTGGCTCACTGCCCACTTCATGACGGGCGGTCGCTTCTAGCGCTGCCGCGCCCAGCCTACTCACGTGAGTAGGTAGGGGGGTGTCGACGGATAGGGGGGTGTCCCCGGAAGGGGGGGGGGGTGCCCTATGCGTACCCGGTGTCTCGACTGTAGGGACTGGGCTACTCATGGTGGGCGCTGTGCTCAGCACCACGCCACCTATCAGGCACAGCGCAGTGTGAAGAGCCATGCGAAGCGGCGTGCTGCTATCGCCCGTGGGAACAACGCTGCGGCGAAGATGCGTCGTGCTATCCGTAAGGCAGTGGGCGCGCACTGTGCTACCTGCCTGGGTTGGTACCACTAGAAAGCTTCTCGAGCGGATCGATCCTGCAGGAATTCCCGGGCATAACTGTTCCACTTGTATCGTCGGTCTGATAATCAGACTGGGACCACGGTCCCACTCGTATCGTCGGTCTGATTATTAGTCTGGGACCACGGTCCCACTCGTATCGTCGGTCTGATTATTAGTCTGGGACCACGATCCCACTCGTGTTGTCGGTCTGATTATCGGTCTGGGACCACGGTCCCACTTGTATTGTCGATCAGACTATCAGCGTGAGACTACGATTCCATCAATGCCTGTCAAGGGCAAGTATTGACATTCGTCGTAACCTGTAGAACGGAGTAACCTCGGTGTGCGGTTGTATGCCTGCTGTGGATTGCTGCTGTGTCCTGCTTATCCACAACATTTTGCGCACGGTTATGTGGACAAAATACCTGGTTACCCAGGCCGTGCCGGCACGTTAACCGGGCTGCATCCGATGCAAGTGTGTCGCTGTCGACGAGCTCGCGAGCTCGGACATGAGGTTGCCCCGTATTCAGTGTCGCTGATTTGTATTGTCTGAAGTTGCTTTTACGTTAAGTTGATGCAGATCAATTAATACGATACCTGCGTCATAATTGATTATTTGACGTGGTTTGATGGCCTCCACGCACGTTGTGATATGTAGATGATAATCATTATCACTTTACGGGTCCTTTCCGGTGATCCGACAGGTTACGGGGCGGCGACCTCGCGGGTTTTCGCTATTTATGAAAATTTTCCGGTTTAAGGCGTTTCCGTTCTTCTTCGTCATAACTTAATGTTTTTATTTAAAATACCCTCTGAAAAGAAAGGAAACGACAGGTGCTGAAAGCGAGCTTTTTGGCCTCTGTCGTTTCCTTTCTCTGTTTTTGTCCGTGGAATGAACAATGGAAGTCCGAGCTCATCGCTAATAACTTCGTATAGCATACATTATACGAAGTTATATTCGATGCGGCCGATCTAGCAGAAAGTCAAAAGCCTCCGACCGGAGGCTTTTAACTTCTGTCACCTAGGTTACGCCCCGCCCTGCCACTCATCGCAGTACTGTTGTAATTCATTAAGCATTCTGCCGACATGGAAGCCATCACAAACGGCATGATGAACCTGAATCGCCAGCGGCATCAGCACCTTGTCGCCTTGCGTATAATATTTGCCCATGGTGAAAACGGGGGCGAAGAAGTTGTCCATATTGGCCACGTTTAAATCAAAACTGGTGAAACTCACCCAGGGATTGGCTGAGACGAAAAACATATTCTCAATAAACCCTTTAGGGAAATAGGCCAGGTTTTCACCGTAACACGCCACATCTTGCGAATATATGTGTAGAAACTGCCGGAAATCGTCGTGGTATTCACTCCAGAGCGATGAAAACGTTTCAGTTTGCTCATGGAAAACGGTGTAACAAGGGTGAACACTATCCCATATCACCAGCTCACCGTCTTTCATTGCCATACGAAATTCCGGATGAGCATTCATCAGGCGGGCAAGAATGTGAATAAAGGCCGGATAAAACTTGTGCTTATTTTTCTTTACGGTCTTTAAAAAGGCCGTAATATCCAGCTGAACGGTCTGGTTATAGGTACATTGAGCAACTGACTGAAATGCCTCAAAATGTTCTTTACGATGCCATTGGGATATATCAACGGTGGTATATCCAGTGATTTTTTTCTCCATTTTAGCTTCCTTAGCTCCTGAAAATCTCGATAACTCAAAAAATACGCCCGGTAGTGATCTTATTTCATTATGGTGAAAGTTGGAACCTCTTACGTGCCGATCAGATTAAAACGAAAGGCCCAGTCTTTCGACTGAGCCTTTCGTTTTATTTGACCATGTTGGTATGATTTAAATTAATACGACTCACTATAGGGTCAGTGCGGCCGCGACTTCAAGTCACGTGAATTCCAAGCTTCGGATCCCACTGTGCTGGAAAGGCTTAATCCTGCTGATTATCCCGGGCATGGTGATGTGGATGCGTTACTCGCTCTATGCTCCGGTAGTGCTCGTCGAAGGACTGCAAGGCAAAGCCGCGATGAAGCGCGCACGTGAGCTTGCATCGCGCTCGTGGAGGACAGTCGTCGTCGTGGCGATACTTCAGTTTCTCATTCCGGCAATTGTCGGTTCGATAGTGGGCTTCATGGCAGGACGATCGAAGGCGGGCAAGAGCACCCCTTCCGCGCAGGTTGTCCAGCAGGTTCTCGAGCTTGCAAACATCTTCGTAATCCCACTGATCTCGATCGTCCCGGCACTCCTCTATGTCAAGATGCGCCAACTCGGAGGCGAGTCGCTCGCAACCGTCTGGACGCAAATTGAAGAGGGCGAAGGAAAGCAGAGCGCCTGGCAACAGCGCATGCGCACCCGCCTCAGCCTGCACACACCCACCACCGGACAGCGGACCACGGGCAGCTAATTGACAGGCACTCTCAGGTTTTTCTCGTTACGGCACGACTTTGATGACTCCTGCCATTCCATCACTGTCTGCCGGAGCATTGCAGTTAGGCGTACCGCCATGAACGCCGCAGTGATAACCGAACGTGCCCGCTTTACTAAACGTTCGGGTGACTGGTTGGGTAATCGGCGTTGAATCGAAGGAGGCATCAAGATCACCGCAGCCATTTCCTACACTTGAGGTATCGTGTGCGAGCTTGTGATTTCCGACGGCAGTAAAGGTAATCGTCCCGCCCACCTTGATCGTCGTTACATTCGTACCGCTCACCGAATCCGTCCACTTGAAATTGGTAGCTTTCACCGCTGCCGTAGCCGGTGCGCCTCCGGGAGTTGGCGAGCCTGGCGCCGTAGCTGAGGCAGTTGCAGTAGCTGTCGGACTTGCGGTGGTCGTCGCCGTTGCCGTCGGCGAGCTGGTCGCGTTTGTTGGTCCACTGTTGGTCTGGCTTCCTGTCGTGCATGCCGAGATGACAAACAGCAACGCCGCGGTAACGAATAATCCGAGGACTCTCAACATTGTCTTTGCTCCTTTGAAATCCGGATCCGCAGGATCCAGTCAAATGTAGTCTTGCGATGTAATCACTCGCCCGTCAGTGATGTGCGGGAGGGTGATCCTGACAACCCGTCGGATATTTATCTCTTGGCACGATGCGAACGAGCTGCATCATGCCACGGTCTTCATGGGCCAGGATGTGGCAGTGAAGCACGAAAGTGCCGTGAAAGTCAGGGTATCTTTGTCGAATCGTTACCCTGCCCGGAATGATTTTTCCATTATCGTCGATCTTCGCGGGCGGTATAGCGATTACGTCTTCCCAAACGTAGTTGTCTCCCGGCCTGTACGTCTTGTCGAGCACCGGCGAAAACATTTCGATGATTTGGAACGGGTTGATGTGGATGTGAAATGGGTGCGCTATTTGTGTGGTGTAGTTCTCGAGCACCCAGTCCTGCAATCCATCTTGCGGCATGCACTGGTCGACGATTGGACCGGTTTCTCCAAACTGTTTGTTATTGATCATGAAGTGAGGTGGATCCGGATTCGGTCCTGGCGCAGTTCTATTGTCCTCCCACTGGAATTGCACCGGCGAACCAGGATTCTTGACGTCGTAAGGACCGGGTTTCGGTAAATCCTGCAGGAACTTCGGCATCTCCATCCAGGTGTCAGGGAAAGGCCGGTCGGGAGAAACTGCATCACCTTCGACCTTGACCCAGAACAGTGTTATGTCTCCAGACTTGAAAGGCACGGGCTGAGCTGTAGCTGTCCCCGGCGCTTTGACTAAGAGATCCGCACGGTTCGCGGCAGCGAGGATAAGCCCGTTTGGTACCGGGTCGCCCGGTGGTACGGCGCCGTTCGGTATTTTGCCGTTGAGAAATGGCTGATTGACGTAGTTTAGCGGACTGAATTGCACGCCATCCTGCGCTGTTTGCACAAAACTGAATCCGGTAGTTTGAAATACACCGGTTTTGAAGTTTCCTGCGTTGACGATCCCCGCGGCATTGCCCTCGGTGGCGTTTATCAACCGCCACAACTGGACCTCTCCGGGCCGCATGGTGATCGTCGGCGTCAATTGCCCGTTGACCAGAACCTGATTGCTGCCTTTTCCGCCGACGCGTTTTGGTCTCTCGAGGTTCTGTGTCGGATCGTACTGCTGAAAGATCAAGATGTTCTCGTGAGTACCGTACTTGTCTCCCCAGCCGAAATGTTTGCGAATGAAATGATCGTAACCACCCTCCTGATTCGATTCGACGATCAGTGCACCGGCCAGACCGTTGCGAATATGAAGCGACGTGGAGCCGTGTTTATGCGCATGGTACCAGTGTGTTCCAGGCGCCTGGCCCGCTTTGTACTTTCCGGTGGCAAAATCCGGGAGGTCGAAGTAGTTGGGAAATGCGCCAATAAAGTACTGAGGCCAAAGACCGGCGGCGATACGTTCCTGGTTCTGCTTCAACATCGGCTCAGGTGTGGGTAAGGCATTTGCGCGCGCGTCATTGGCTTCTTCAATGTCTCGCTGCCGCACCAGTTCCAATTGCTGATCGCGAAACTCTTTCGGCAGGTCATTCCAGGTCTGAGGAATCGTGGGGCTGTCGAAGATTTTGTTGAAGAGCGGCATCCAGTCACGCTGTGTATGGTCCGGCAACACTTGGACCAGCACGTTATCACCTACGCCATCGGGACTGGTGTGCGTGCCGTGGTAATGAAGATTTGCAGTCGTGGAACCGTGAAAGCAGTTTGGATAAATGTCGGCGGCAGGATATGGGAACTTACCATTTGCGTCCGGCAGTCCTGCCTTATCGCAGCCGAGACTGGAAAACGGTGGTGGTGGTGGTTTGTCGCGCCCTGTCACATAAGTGAAGGGAAACATATTTCTCTCAGTCTTGTTCAGGAATGCAATCTGTATCTGATCCCCGACCTGTGCACGCAGGGTTGGACCAGGACTAAGAACGCCGGCAGCGACTTTAGGCACAGCGTTGCGCCCGCGAAACTGCCGCATCTGCTCTTTCCCCACATTGGGGATCAAATACTCGCCATTCACAAGCTCGATGATCTCCCGTAACCTCTTTTTCGCGGGGTCGGAACGAACCTCAGGTGGATTAGCGAAAGTTGGGCTGTTCAGTTGCGCCAACGTCCGTGGCGTCACAAGGGACATCGCTAGTGCTACTGCGCAGAGGACCATCGCTACAAAAAAGAGAGCCTTGATATTGAATTGCGTCATGTGAGCCTTCCTTCGTATTCATCACGACTTAGGTGACGGTCATCGAGTACTGAACCTGCTGGAGGTTCTTGCCCATGTCATCATTCACTTCGAAACTGAATTGATAGATTCCGGATGCAGTAGGAGTGCCCTGCACAAAAATTCCGTTGTTGTTCGCCGTGGGAGCCAACTGTAAGCCTGGTCCTATTCCAGAACCTTGTTGGATTACATTGCCTGCGGCGTCGACGATCTGGAAGACCTGGTTTGAAATTTGATAGGGTGACTTTCCGCCCTTAACTACCCGTTGCTGAGTGATCGGTTGGCCCCTGGTCGCCGGAGCCAGATCGGTAACGTCTTCGGCGAGCGGCCTGAATATATTTATGATCCCTTGCTCATTCGGATGCAGGTGGCAGCCATAAGGCGACGCCGGATGACATTGGCTCGAGGGCGGCGACCCTGCTGGTCCAAGTTGATTTGCACATATGGTGGGGAAGTGTACATCGACGGGATCCAGATTGATAAAGATTACCGTTTCGGTAGTATCGACGGAGACCGTCTCAAAGCTAACGTTGCCGCCAGCGTCGCGGGTTATGCGAATTCGTGTCATGGACTGTCCTTTCGCGTCCAATCCATTTGGAGGATGAGCGCAGTTAACTGGTGGAGAAGAAAGCGAGCATTTCGTAAACCGGATGCGAGGTTGTGTCTTGAAAAGCGGCCAGAGCCTATCACCAGTACGTCTGTTTGTGAAGCTACTTTTTAAGGATTCTCGTTTTACTCGTGTATAACGATTAAAAGCCAAACTTCACTGCAAACTGCACCAGCCGCGGGTTATTACTGGTCGAGAGGATGCGTCCAAAATCGCCCGGATTTCCGGTGATCTGTCCCGTGTTTGGATTGATGGAAGTTGCCGGAACCGCGGTCATGTTGCTCACCGGGATATCCAGGTTAACTCGATTCAAGAGGTTGAAGCTCTCGACACGAAACTCGATGCTTTTCGACTCCTGAATCCGAAACCGTTTTAAGATCGAGAAGTCGATATTGAATTGTGCCGGTCCACGCAACACGTTCCGTCCAACATTGCCGAAATCGGTTCCCGTTGCGCCCGCAGTTGCGGCTCCGTTTGAGCTTGGAATGACGCGTCCCGTCAACACGACGGGCCTGACGAACGCTTGTGGATTGAAGTAATAGCCGGCCGGTACGTTTGTCATCGCGGTCTGAACGGTCGCGCCCGGCGCCCAGCTCGGTCGCGCCAAAGCATTATTCCCGCCGTTCAAACCATAGAATGATCCGGCGCCGCCGTCTAAAATATCGATCGGAAGACCGGACATCGCGGTGATGATTCCTGCAATTTGCCAGTTTGAAAAGAGCCATCGCGCGGCGGTCGATTTTGCGAAGGCCGGCCGTGGCAATTCCCACAAGTAGCTCGCTACGAAACGATGATTGCGATCAAAATCCGAGACGCCCCGATTGGCGCGGTTGTCGAGTTGATTGCCACCAATGAAGATCGTATCGCGGACCTCACCAGTGCTCGCGCTGCCACCCGACGCGTTATCGATCGATTTGGCAAACGTATAAGAAACCAGGAGCTGCGATCCTTTTGAAAGCCGCTTGCTTAAATTGATCTGCGCGGAGTTGTAAGTCGACTGCGCAGTTGATTGAATCTGAAGGAAGCCTGCTACTTCTACACCCTGATACGGTGCTCGCAGGGCCACGTTGTTCGCATCGGGTCTGTTCGTCGTAATTACCTGGCCCGTAACGGCGTTGACGATTGGATTTTGTGGACTGGCGAGTCGGGCTTGATTGATGGCGGGGTCACGAATCAGGTTCACGCCGTGTGTTCCGACGTAGGCCAGCTCCAGCAATAAGCCGCCGCTGAGTTCATACTGAAAACTCAGGTTGTATTGTTGAATGTAGGCGGTGCGCAAATCTCGATCGAAGACCTGACCGGCAAGCGCAACCCCCTTCACCAACGCGGGAAATTGATCTTGTAAAGGAAGCGGGAAGAATGGATCGGCGAAAGGGATCGCGGTCCCGTTCGGACTACGCCGTACCGTGTACAACGGCGGCGCATTAATCGCAGTGCCAATGTAAGCTGTTGAAGGCCGTGAGTAGAAGATCCCGTAACCGCCACGCATAATCAGACGAGCTGAATCGAGCAGCGCGAAAGCAAACCCAACCCGCGGAGCGAAATTATTTGGATCGACGCTGGTCAGCAAACGCTTGCTGACATTCGGCACCCCGGGCAGATCATTTTGCAAAGTCGCATTGCCCGCCTGCACGAACCCGCCAACCGGTGGTCCAACCGGGTTGCCGCTGCCGTCAACTTCCATTCGCGGTCTATAAAGTGCCGGATCAAACGTCGACATCCGGCCGCGAATCTCATACGGGGGCAGATCAAGCTCGTAACGGATTCCGAGATTCAGAGTCAATCTGTGAGATAAGCGCCAATCATCATGTGCAAAAAAGCTGTAGTCTGTTGCGCGTAGCTCTCTGACGTTGATGCCGTCCGCATACACGGAGCCATTGACTGCGCCTACGAGAAAGTTATTGAAGCTTTGAAAGTTGATGGTGCCACGCCGGTTATTATTCGCGTTGAGCGTGTTTTGATAATGGATGATCTGAGCACCTGTGCGAACACTGTGCTGGCCGCGAGCAAGTGACAAAATATCGACCAGGGTTGTCGACGATTGATCGGTGTTGCCGTCGATGTTTGTACCGGGATTGCCGATCGCTACTGCATTCGTTCCCGTTGGTCCAATACGAATGAGTCCGAGACCGGGATAGTCGTTGGCATTTGCCCGTTTGATGCCAAAGTCTGAGTCCTTCAAAGTACTGATCCCGAGTGAGTTTGCTCGAATATAGTTATAGCCGGCACGGATTTCATTAACAGTTTGCGAATCGAGTGTATGAATATGTTGAGCCGAGAACAGCCGGTTGTGGTGGTCAAAATCAGCTCCAAATCCCGGAACATTTGCATTACCCGTGAGTCCCAGAAACTGCGGGGCATTGGAAAAGAAGAACTTCACGGCTAACCAGTCACTTTTCCCGATCCGGTAATCGACGTTTGCATTGAATTGATCTTCATCGTAGGACGAATCGACCGTGCCCGAATAGTGACCGTCAGGTTGCGGCGTAGGAATGAGGAATTGGCCGTTAGGAAGCCTCGCGTTCAGAAGCGCGAGTGCTACCGGGTTAATAGATGTCGCGGGCGATCCGTTCGGCAGTTGTGGTCTGAAGGTGATGAGCAGTTTTTGTTGCGAGCGATCGCCCGTCAGTCCTGAGGCAATGAAGACATTGGAAGTGAGACTGTTAGGTGAGGCGCCGTTGCGCTCACGATTTCCCTGGTAAGAAGAAAAGAAAAACAGCCGGTTAGATTTTATCGGCCCACTGAATATCCCGCCAAAAATATTGCGCTGCAACTTTGGACGAGCGACAGCTGCGGCTTTGAGAAACGCATTATTCGCATTGAGAGCATCGTCGAGAAAGTAGTAATACGCTGCGCCATGAAACTCGTTGGCGCCCGCCTTTGTGACGGCTTGCAGATTACCACCTCCCGCACGACCGAAGCTTGCATCGTAAAGCGATGTTTGCAGCTTGAATTCTTGTATTGTTTCGGGCGCTGGTACGGCCAACAGCGACGCGGCATTGGTGGTTATATTGTTGGCGTCAATTCCGTTGATCTCAAAATTGTTCTGCGTTACGCGCGCGCCATTCACAGAAACATTTTGCGAGTTGCGGCCTAAAGCGGTGTGATCAGGTAATGCGACTGAGGCGCCAGGAGATAGTGCAAGAATCTGAGTGAAGTTACGAGTGGCGAGAGGTAACTCCGAAACCGCGCGAGAATCGACCAGTCGGCCAAGTTGCGGACCGTCTCGCTGTGGCGCTGAGTCGATTCGAATCGACTCGGCATCCGGACCAGCGAGGCCCATCACGGCGTCGAGCGTTGTGGTTTCAGTAATTGCGACGCCAACATCTCGAAACGCTGCAGTAGCGAATCCGCTTGCCGTGATGGTTATTGAATAACGTCCGGGCGGGACAAGGAGAATGGTGAAGTTGCCTTCCTTGTCAGTCGTAGTCTGCCGCTTGTCGCCGGTCGCCTCGCTTTCGATTGTTACTTGCGCCGTGGTGACTCGCGCACCATTTTGATCGGCGACTGTTCCGATGATTCGTCCCGTCGTGGGACTTTGCGCGACGATAGCTGAGGCGCAAAGCCCGAGCAGGCAAGCTATAACGAGAAACTTGAACAACGAGTGTGGGAGAATCATCATTCGGACACAGTTTGAGTGACGGAATTGCCGGAGATTGATAAGTACTACTATGCGAGGTCGCGCGAAGAATACTGCCCCACACTCCACGAGTCAATCAGTTTCAGCCCATTGGTGGCGCACAGAATGGAGCGCGGTAGCGCCGGGTCGAATCCTATTGAGGAGCGCTCTGTGGAGTTTGACCCGGCGCTACCGCGCTCGGTTCTGTGCGCGACGAGAGTCGAAAGCAATTAGGCACTACCTCGCCACTCAACGCGATTTCGAAAGTGGGATTGAGAAGTCCCGCAAGCGAAACGATCGTTTACGTTTTTTCGAACGCGCACCCGAGCATGCGATCGGCCCGCGCTTCCAAACCGCCCGATTTCCTTGTTTTTAGAACATTTCAGGAGCAAACTACGTTCAACTCCGCTGTTGGCACAGGCTTTGAATCGCGCCGTGGCGGAGAACTGTATTAGTGATGCGTGAAGTTTGTAGCTAGCTCGTTTAATTCATTCTTCGCGCGCGCATCGCCGCTCTCTCAACAATGGCTTTTACAGCTCTCCAAAAATTTCTTTGAAGTGAAGCATTATGGATATCAAGCGACCCCCTAAATCCAAGATTAAGAAGAAGATTCGCAACGCCATCATGATCGTGGTCGGAATCGCCGCGATTGGAGGCATCACCTACGGCCTCACCAAGTTGAAGCCGGCTGCGCCGACACTCGATCGCTCAACGGCAGTGATCGAGACAGTCAAACGCGGCGAGATGGTTCGCGACGTGCGCGGCAACGGCACGCTCGTGCCCGAAGTTACACGCTGGGTACCCGCGCCGGCTGACGGACGAATCGAGAAAATTCTTCTTAAGGCGGGCGTCGAAGTTGATCCATCCACCGTCATCGCCGAGCTTTCCAATCCGCAGCTCGAGCAGCAAGCCGCGGACACTGATCTTCAGGTCAAAGCAGCTCAGGCTGACCTCGAAAACCTGAAGGTGAAGCTCGAGAGCGATACGATGACGCAAAAGGCCGCTATCGCCACCATCAACTCGCAATACAGCCAGGCAAAGCTGCAACTCGACGCCGACGAAGTCCTCGGAAAACAGGGACTCGTGGCGGATCTCACCTTGAAGATTTCGCGTGTGACTGTTCAGGACCTTGCGAACCGGCTCAAAGTCGAGCAGGAACGACTGGCAGTCAGCTCGAAGTCGACGAAGGCGCAATTGAATGCGGCAGCTTCACGTTTGGATCAGTTAAAAGCCCTTGCTGTGCTGAAGCGCCAGCAAGTGGACGAGCTGAAAGTGCGCGCCGGCAGCGGCGGCGTGCTCCAGCAAGTCCTCGTGACTGAAGGCCAGCAGGTAACGCCCGGAACCAATATCGCGCGCGTTGCCGATCCGGCTTCGTTGAAAGCTGTTTTGCGAGTCGCGGAAACGCAGATCTCCGGCGTGCGCGTCGGCCAGCCAGTTGTCGTCGACACTCGCAACGGTTTGATCCAGGGAACAGTTTCGCGCATCGACCCGGCCGCTCGCGAAGGAACGTTTGAGATTGATGCTACGTTGATTGGTCCATTGCCGCCGAGCGCACGTCCTGACTTGAGCGTGGATGGAACGATCGAACTGGAGCGACTCAAAGACGTTTTGAAGGTCGGTCGACCCGCCTTCGGACAGGCACAACAAACGATCGGTATGTTTGTACTGAGTCCCGACGGAACTGAAGCGGAGCGTCGCTCCGTGAAACTCGGGCGCAACTCCGTCAGCCAGATCGAGATCCTCGACGGGCTGAAGGAAGGCGACCAGGTCATTATTTCCGACACCACGGCATTGGATAGTTACAACCGCATCCGGGTCAGATAAAGAAAGTCACAAAGCGGCACAAAAGCCCGGTCCGCGGTGTTCAGTTAAAAAGATCGAGTACAAAAATTCGTTAAGGAGCGAATGATGAGTTCTTCCGAGCCCCTGATTCACCTTGCTGATGTGAAGAAGGTCTTCTACACAGACGAGGTTGAGACACACGCACTCTCAGGTATTCATCTCGACATCAAACAGGGTGAATACGTTTCCATCGCCGGACCTTCGGGCTGCGGCAAATCCACACTTCTCTCAATTCTGGGCCTGCTGGATACGCCGACAGACGGTAAGTACATCCTCAACGGCCACCCGGTAGAGAACCTCTCGCTTTCCGAGCGAGCGCGAATCAGAAACCGCGAAGTCGGTTTCATCTTCCAGAGCTTCAACCTGATCGGCGACCTGACGGTTTACGAGAACGTCGAGCTCCCGTTGACCTATCGCGGCATGAGCTCCAGCGAGCGCAAGAAGCGTTGTACGGAAGCGCTCGAGCGCGTCGGCATGGCACATCGCGCGAAACACCTGCCGAGCCAGTTGTCCGGCGGTCAGCAACAGCGCGTTGCAGTTGCCCGTGCAGTTGGCGGACAGCCGAGCATCCTGCTGGCAGACGAGCCGACTGGAAACCTCGACTCAACCAATGGCGAGTCTGTGATGGAGTTGATGCGTGAATTGCACCGTGGCGGCGCGACCATCTGCATGGTGACGCACGACCCGCGCTACGCACAGCACGCAGATCGCATCGTGCACTTGTTCGACGGTTTGATCGTCGAGGAAGAAGCGGGCGCCGATCGTCGTGAGATCCAGGAAGCGAAACGCGAGCTGGCCGAGAGCGGCTTTGGAGCGATTCAATGATCAGTTTGCGCGGCGTCGAGAAGTCGTTTCCACACGGTCCGACCAGAACTTATGTGCTGCGAAGGATCGATCTGGACATCAGGCCGGGTGAGTTTGTGTCGATCATGGGCCCATCGGGAGCAGGGAAGTCGACCCTACTGCACATCCTCGGCATGCATGACCAGTCGTGGAGCGGTGAGTATTACTTCGAAGACGTCCCGGTTCACAAGCTTGATGCAAAGAAGCGCGCCACGTTGCGAAACCAGAACATCGGGTTTGTTTTTCAAAGCTATCACCTGCTGGACGATCAAACCGTTTTCGAGAATCTCGAGCTGCCGCTTTCCTATCGCGATGTAAGTAAGAAGGACCGGCAGTCGATCGTTTGCGACACGCTCGATCGTTTTCAGATGGTAGGTAAGAAAGATCTCTTCCCAACTCAGCTTTCAGGTGGCCAGCAGCAGCTCGTGGGCATTGCGCGCGCGGTTGTTGCGAGTCCGCGAATTATCCTCGCCGACGAGCCGACTGGAAATCTTCATTCGGCACAGGGCAAGGAAATCATGGACATGTTCAAGCGGTTGAATGAAGAGGGCACCACCATCATCCAGGTAACGCACTCCGAGACGAATGCCACCTACGGCAATCGCATCGTGCAGCTTGAAGATGGGTGGATCGTTAATCCGGAAAAGGAGCAGCGAACCGCAGTCGGCTAGCTGCTCCCCCGATCAGTTTCCCTGTAGTTGCTCAAATAGATAATCGCAAACGTAGGAATCTACGTCGACGTCACTAGTGTGTCCGCAAGACAGGACTATCAAGATGATGAACCCAGTAGCAGTAGAAGCTCCCCGCACGCTCATCGCAGACGATCAGCCTGATGTGCTGGCCGCGCTGCGGCTGCTGCTCAAAGGCGCCGGTTATCAGACCGAAGCCGCCGACTCGCCCGCCGCAGTGCTCGACGCAATCAGGCAGGAAAAGTTTGACCTCGTCCTGATGGATCTCAACTACGCGCGCGATACGACTTCAGGAAAAGAAGGTCTCGATCTCATCGAGCGAATTCACGCGCTCGATCACGATCTGCCGATCGTCGTGATGACGGCCTGGGCCACCGTCGATCTGGCAGTCGAGTCGATGCGACTAGGCGTGCGCGACTTCGTGCAAAAGCCCTGGGAAAACTCGCGCCTGCTGCGCAAGCTCAAGACCCAAATCGATTACGGGCGCGAGCTGCGCGATCGCGAAGCAGCGACGCAGAAACAAGAGCGCCAGCTAAAACTCGAGCTCGACGAAGCGCGCGAGATCCAGCGCGGCTTGATGCCTCGGCGGATGCCTCACCTGAACGGTTTCAGTCTCGCAAACGCGTGGGAGCCGGCGCGCGGAGTGAGTGGCGATTACATGGCCGCTTTCAAGCTCGACGACGCGCGCGCGACTCTGTGTGTCGCAGACGTCGCGGGCAAAGGAGTTCCGGCGGCGCTATTGATGTCGAACCTGCAGGCGGCGTTGAAGTCTTTTTCCTCCGAGAGAATCTCGCCGAGTGAGCTTTGCGGGAAGTTGAACAGGCTCATGTGCGGAAACACACCGCTACGCAAGTTCATTACTTGCTTCTACAGCGAGCTCGACATCGCGAGGCGCAAACTGACGTTCACGAATGCGGGACACAATGCGCCGATGCTGGTGCGCCGCGGTGGTGAGTGCATTCGCCTCGAAGAAGGCGGCCGCGTGATCGGCGCTTTTTGCGATTCAACTTTTACACAACAAGAGATTCAGCTTTACGACGGCGACAAGTTGTTGCTGTTCACGGATGGCGTCACCGAAGCGCGCAATGCCGCCGGCGATGAGTTTGGCGAGCAGCGTCTGCAGGAATGCCTGCGAACGTATGCCGGGCGCAACGCGGCTGAGTTGAGGACGATGATCCTCGACGAAGTCACAGCGTTCTGCGCCGGTAACTTCGACGACGACGCTACCCTGATGGTTCTGATCGCGAACTAGCACATCCACAGATTGCACAGATTTTTTCTGCGCAATCTGTGAAATCTGTGGATGAAAAATTCTGCGGCTCAAAAGGAGGCTCATGGGCGATATTCGTTACGCACTGAGAAATCTTCTGAGACGGCCGACCTTTACGCTCATCGCCGTCGTCACCCTCGCGCTCGGCATCGGCGCCAACACCGCGATCTTCAGCGCCATCAACGCTCTCCTGCTTAAGCCGCTGCCGTTCCCCGAACTCGATCGCGTCGTCGCCGTGTGGGACAAACTGCCGTCTCGCGGCGTGCTGCACAACGAAGTCTCCGTCGCCAACTATCTCGACCTCCAATCACAAACCCAATCCTTCGATCAACTCGCCCTCTCTCGCTGGTGGAGCGCGAATCTCACCGGCATCGATCCGCCCGAACGCATCCAGGGATTTCTCGTCACTGCAAACTTTCTCGACGCGACCGGCATAAAGCCGATCATGGGCCGCAACTTCTCGCCCGAAGAAAACCAACCAGGCAAGGACCATGTCGCCATCATCACTCATAGTCTCTGGCAGCGACGCTTCGGCGGCGATCCGCACATCCTCAACAAAACGATCACGGTCAATAGCATCGTGCGCACAGTCGTCGGCGTGATGCCCGAGTATTTCAACTATCCGAAAGGCGCTGAAGTCTACGCGCCCATACCGATGACGCCGGAACTGATGAAGAGCCGCGGCAATCATAGCTACTACGTGATCGGGAGACTCAAACCTTCGGCGTCGACGAGCAGCGCGCAGGCCGAGATCGACAACGTCATGGCGCGCCTCGAGCAGCAGTTTCCCGACACCAACAAAGGCTGGGGTGCGACTGTTTTTCCGATCGTCGCCGACACCGTGCGCGAGTACGACACGGCGCTCTGGGTGATGATGGCCGCGGTCGGGTTCGTGTTGCTGATCGCGTGTGCGAACGTCGCGAACCTCATGCTCGCGCGTGCGACTGGAAGGCGTAAAGAGATTGCAGTGCGCACTGCATTGGGCGCGAGTCGCTGGCGCATCGTGCGCCAGTTGCTGACCGAGAGCGTGATCGTGGCGCTGATCGGCGGTGCGCTTGGAATACTGATCGGCTTCTGGGCCATCGACGCGTTGCGCGCCGGCAATCCTGGCGACGCGGCGAAGTACGCGCCCGGCTGGTATCAACTCGGCATCAACTCAACAGTCCTGTTGTTCACGCTCGGGCTTTCGGTTGTGAGCGGCATCGTGTTTGGTCTCGCTCCCGCTTTGCAGGTGTCGAAACCTAACCTCAACGATTCGCTGAAAGAAGGAACGCGGGGCACGACTGGCGGCTCGCACCGTCTTCGCAGCTCCCTCGTCGTTTTTGAAGTCGCGCTCTCGCTGATGTTGCTCGTCGGCGCGGGACTGCTCACTCGTAGTTTTCTTTCCCTCCTGCGAACGGATGCCGGTTTCAATCCTGACCACGTGCTCACGATGAATCTCGTGTTGCCGGCGGCGAAGTACAAGGACGAGCCGGCGCGCGCGGCGTTCTACGACGATCTGGTCCAACGCGTGAAAGCGCAGCCGGGCGTTGAGTCGGCGGCACTCGTGAACTATTTGCCGCTCGGTGGGTCAAATTCGTCTGATTCATACCTTGTAGAAGGCGAGCCCGAGCCGGCGCCCGGTCAGGAGTACGTCGGACGTTATCGCGTCGCGACGCCCGATTACTTCCGCACGATGGATATCTCGATCGTTCGTGGCCGCGCGTTTACGGATCAGGACAAAGCGGGCGCGCAGCCGGTCGTCGTCGTCAACGAAACACTCGCGCGCAAGCACTGGCCCGGACAGGATCCAATCGGCAAGCGCATTCGCTTCGAGGGACCACTCGATAAAGCGCCGTGGATGCAGGTCGTCGGCGTCATCAAAGACGTGAAGCACGAGCTGAATATTCCGGTCGAGCCTGAATACTACCTGCCGCACGCACAGGACTCCTGGAACGCGATGGTGCTCGTGACGCGAACGATTGTCGATCCGGCATCGCTTTCGGCCGCACTGCGACAACAGGTGTGGGCCATCGACAAAGACCAGCCGGTATTTGACGTGAAGACGATGCAGGAAGTGCGCTCGTCCTCCGTGGCGATCTACTCGTTCTCGTCGGTGATGCTCGCGATCTTCGCGGTCGTCGCGCTCGTGCTCGCGGCCGTCGGAATCTACGGCGTGATGGCGTTTGCGGTGACGCAGCGCACGCAGGAGATCGGGATCCGCATGGCGCTCGGCGCACGCACCGGAGACGTCCTCAAGCTCGTGGTGACACACGGAATGAAACTGGCGCTGCTCGGGATGGCGATCGGGTTGGCAGGCTCGTGGGCGCTCACACGGTTTATCGAGAAGCTATTGGTCGGTGTCCAACCGACAGATCTGCTGACGTTCAGTTTGGTTTCGGTTTGTTTGCTGGTGGCGGCGTTTGTGGCGTGTTACCTGCCCGCGCGGCGTGCGACGAAAGTCGATCCGCTCGTGGCGCTGCGCTATGAATAGGACCAATAAGTCCTATAGACCTATGAACACGTTATTCAACGATCTGCGATATGCCATACGAGGCCTGGTGAAGCGAAAGGGCTTCGCGGGCATCGCTGTGCTGACGCTCGCGCTTGGCATTGGGGCGACGACCGCGACGTTCACGGTTGTCGATGCAGTGCTGCTGCGCAAACTGCCCGTCGCCGATCCGGATCGGGTGGTTGTGGTCCATAACCAGATGCCGAAGATCAATCTGCCACGCACTTCGGTTTCAGGACCTCACTATCTCGATTACAGTCGCCAGACTGACATCTTTGAGTCAACCGCGGCTTTCGCTACACGAAATTTCAATCTCACTGGGGTGAATATCCCGGAGCGTTTGCAGGCCGGACGGGTCACAGCAACGTTCTTCCCGACGCTCGGGATCAATCCGATCGCAGGCCGGTTCTTCACTCCCGAAGAAGACAAATTTGGCAATGAGCGCGTCGTGGTGTTGAGCGCGGCTTTGTGGAAACGTCTGTACAGCTCGAACACCGCCGTTCTCAATAACTCGATCCAGCTCAACGGCGACAACTATCAACTGATCGGCGTCGCGCCTGAAGGTCTCGAAGAGATTTACCCCAACGTCGATTTCTGGGTGCCGATGGCGTTCACCCCGCGCGAGCTTTCACCCGAGCGACGCGGCAGTCTCGCCTACACGATGCTCGCGCGCTTGAAACAGGGAACTACGCTGCAGCACGCGCAGGACGTGATGAGCGGCGTCGCGCGCAACATCGGCGGCACTGATCCTGACATCTTCAACATCGAAGTTCGCTCGCTGACGGATGAATACGTGAGTGACGTACGGCGACCGCTGTTTGTATTGCTTTGCGCCGTCATAGCCGTGTTGCTGATCGCGTGCGCGAACGTCGCAAACCTGCTGCTCGCGCGTGCGACTGTACGCGGTCACGAAATCGCGGTGCGCGCCGCCCTCGGCGCGGGTCGTCGCCGCATCGTTCAACAACTACTCGCCGAGAGTCTTGTCATCGCCGTCATCGGCGGCGCGTGCGGAATCCTGCTCGCGTTTTGGGGAACGAAAGTCTTGCTCGCGTTTGCGCCGAGCTCGTTGCCGCGTGTCAGCGGCGTCCAGATCGATCTCAGAATTCTTCTAATCAGCCTTGGAGCTTCGCTCATTTGCGGCGTGATCTTCGGACTGGTTCCCGCGTTAACAGCGTCGAAGACGAACCTTGTTAGTTCGCTCAAAGAATCTGAACGAACCGACTCAGCCAGCGCAACGCGCCAATGGCTGCGAAGAACGTTCGTCGTGGCCGAAGTCGCGCTCGCGCTCGTGTTGCTAATCTCGGCGGGCTTGCTCGTCAGGAGTTTTAGCAAGGTGCTCGACGTGAAGCCGGGATTCGACGCGCAGAACGTGCTCACCTTGCGCCTGTCTCTGCCGAATGCTCAGTACGACAAAGCGACAAAAGTCGCCGCCTTTTATGACGACGTGATCGCGCGTGTATCTGCATTGCCGGGCGTGGTCCATGCAGGTGCTGCGTACCAGACTCCATTCACGCCGGGCGCTGACAACTCGATCTTTTCGATCCGCGGCAGGCAAGCGAATCCAGGTGATCCGCCGCCGCACGCCGATTACGCATTCGTGTCTTCCGATTACTTCAAGACCATCGGCCTGCCGATTTTGAAAGGCCGCGACTTTCAACCGTCGGACATGCGCGCCGGCAATTATTTCGCGCCCAACTCGGTCGCCATCGTCGACGAAGAGTTAGCGAAGCGTTTCTGGCCCAACGGCGACGCGCTCGGCGGCGGCATTAGCTGGAGCAACAATGGGCCGTACGCGACGATCGTCGGCATCTGCGCGACTGCACAGCTCAAGGATCTCACTCAACAAGCGCAAGGCACTTTCTACCTGCCGGGTTATATCGGGCTTGCGACGCTCGTGGTTCGCACGACCGGCGATCCGCGTCCGCTAACACCCGCGATACGCGAACAGGTGCTCGCAGTCGATCCGAATCAACCGGTTTACGACGTGAAGACGATGGACGAGCGCGTGGCCGTAACACTCGAGACGCGCCGCTTTGCAGTCGTGCTCCTGAGCGTGTTTGGCGCGCTCGCCCTCGTACTCGCCGCGATCGGGTTGTACGGCGTGCTCGCGTTCGCGGTGTCGCAACGCACGCGTGAGATCGGGATTCACATGGCGCTCGGCGCACGTGCGCGCGACGTGTTGTTGATGGTGATTCGGCAGGGAATGTCGCTCGTGATCGTCGGCGTGGTGTTTGGCGTCGCGGGTGCGTTTGCGTTGACGCGGTTGATGCGAAGTTTGTTGTTCGAAGTTGGACCAGGTGATCCGCTGACGTTTGTGCTCGTGTCGCTGCTGCTCGCGGCCGTCGGCCTGATCGCCTGCTACGTCCCGGCGCGCCGCGCGACGAAAGTCGACCCATTGATCGCGCTGCGCTACGAATAGGACCAATAGGTCCTATAGGACTTATTACAAGGAAGATCATGGACAACTTAATTAAAGACATTCGTTACGGTTTGCGTGGCTTGCTGAAGCGCAAAGGCTTTGCCGCTATCGCCGTCCTCACGCTCGCGCTCGGCATCGGCGCTAATACCGCCATCTTCACGCTCGTCAACGCGGTGATGCTGAAGTCGCTTCCGGTTGAAAAGCCGCAGGAGCTAGTCCTATTCAGCGACGCGACCGGCGAGGGAACGTCGAACGAAGACACGCCACGCACCGGCAAGTGGAACCTGTTTTCATACGCGTCCTACCAGTATTTACGCAATCACAACCAGTCGTTCCAGGATATCGCCGCGATACGCAGCGGTTCGAGCCGGCTGAGCGTACGGCTTCCTGATTCACCGGCAGCGGCACGCGGCGCAGGACAGCTCGTCTCGGGCAACTACTTCTCAGTCCTCGGCGTGCGCGCCGCGCGTGGCCGCGTGCTCACAGACGAAGACGACAAACCCGGCGCTCAACCAGCCGCCGTCATCAGCAATCGCTACTGGGAGCAGGAACTAAACAGCGATCCCTCGGTCGTCGGTAAGAACTTCATCATCAACGGCACAAACTTCACCGTCGTCGGCGTCACTCCAAAAGAATTTTTCGGCGAGCGCGTGCGGCGTCCGCCCGACTTCTGGCTGCCGCTCTCGTTTCATCCGCAAATAGAGCTGCGCGAATCGTTCCTGAACAGCGATCAGGTTTACTTCCTCGGGTTGATGGGACGTCTGAAGCCCGGCGCCACTCTGGCCCAGGCGCAGGCGACAACTAACCTTGCATTGCAGCAGTATCTAACCGAGCAGGCAGGCAGCAAGCTCACCGACGAGCGACGCAAAGGCATAGAGAACACTTACGCGACACTCGTCGAAGGTCAAGGCGGCATCTCTGGTTTGCGCAGGGCGTATTCCACACCGCTGCGTATGTTGCTGGCGATCGTCGGCATGGTTTTATTGATCGCTTGCGCCAACGTCGGCAGTCTCCTCTTATCACGCGCGGCTGCGCGCAAATCCGAGATCTCTCTGCGCATGGCGCTCGGCGCAACTCGCTGGCGGATTATTCGCCAACTCCTTACCGAGAGCATGTTGCTGGCGCTGATTGGCGGCGTATGCGGTGTGGTGTTGGCCCAGTGGGCCGTGACGGTTTTGGTTGGCCTCGTCGCGAAGGAAGCGCCGCTCAATACGCGACCAGATGCCGGCGTGCTCGCGTTCACGGCAGGGGTATCGATCCTCGCCGGTATTTTGTTCGGACTGATTCCCGCCATTCAGGCCAGCCGCGCCAACCTTTCCTCCACGATGAAAGAGAAGAATCGCCTGCGTGGCGGCTTCATGCGACTCAGCCCGTCGTCGCTGATGGTGGTGCTGCAGGTTGGTTTGTCGATGGTCCTACTCACCGGCGGCGGCTTGTTTGCGCGCAGCCTGATGAAACTTCAGAACGAGGACCTGGGATTCGATCGCAATAACGTCCTCCTCGTCGGGATCGATCCGCGCTTAGCAGGTTACAAGCCCACCGAGCTCGCCCCCCTCTACCAGCAGATCATGGAACGTCTGAGCACTTTGCCGCAGGTTCGCAACGTGTCGATGGCGACTTACGCGCCGCTCAGCGGCACGCGGCGGAGCAGCAGTATCAAGATAAGCGGGTACACGCCACAATCCGATGAAGAAATGGTGACGCAGGACATCCTCACTGGACCAAAGTATGCCGAAACACTCGGCGTGCCGTTGTTGCGCGGTCGCGAGATCGATCAGCGCGATACTACGTCCTCGCGCCAGGTCGCGGTCGTCAATCAAACTCTCGCCGATCGCTACTTCAAGGATCAGAACCCGATTGGCCGCACCTTCTCATTCGACGACGACTCAGACAAGGAACAGTGGATCGAAATCGTCGGCGTCGTCGGCGATCTCAAGGGCGAAGATGCGCGCGAGAAACCACAGCCAACTGTCTATCGTCCAATTCTTCAGGTGCAGGATGGCGCATACTCCTGCACCATTCACATCCGCACCGTTTCTGATCCAACGCCGCTCACGCCGCAAGTGCGAGGGATGATCAATCAGATCAACGACAAGATTCCGGTCTTCGGCGTGACCACGCTCAACGATCAACTGCACCAAAATCTGAGCCAGGAACGTCTGATCGCGCAGCTCGTCAGTTTCTTCGGCGCACTCGCGTTGATACTAGCGTGCATCGGTTTGTACGGCGTGATGGCCCAGGGCGTCGCGCGGCGCACCAGCGAAATCGGCATCCGCATGGCGCTCGGCGCGCGCGGCAGCAACATCGCGTGGATGATTTTAAGAGAAACACTTTACCTCGTTTTAGCCGGACTCATTTTGGGTGTCCCTGCTGCGTTGCTCGGAGCCCATTTGATTTCAACGCAACTGTTCGGATTGAGCCCGACCGATCCTCTAACACTCGTGGGAGCGGCTGTCGTTCTGTCGGTGGTGGCGATGCTTGCAGGTTACTTACCTGCGCGACGCGCATCACGCGTCAACCCGCTGAACGCGTTGCGTTACGAATAGGTCCTATATGACTAATCGGACCTATAGAAATAGGAGCTAATCATGGACTCTCTAATCAAAGACATTCGTTATGGCATTCGCAGTTTGTTGAAGCGTCCCGGATTCACCGCGATCGCCCTCGTCGCGCTCGCGCTCGGCATCGGCGCCAACACTGCAATCTTCAGTCTGGTAAATGCAGTCGTGCTGCGTCCGCTTCCGTTTCCGCAGCCGGATCAACTCGTCTGGGGCTGGGGGTTCGTGCGCAATGGTCCAACTCGCGCGAGTGTCTCACCGCCCGACTTCGTCGACTACCGCAGTCAGAACAAAACGTTCGAAAACCTCGCCGCCTCAAGCTCGATTCCTCTTTCGGTAAACATGACGGGGAACGGCGATCCGGAACGACTCAATATCTACCTTGTCACCGGCAACTATTTCGACACGTTCAAAGTCGCGCCCGCGATTGGTCGCGGCTTCACCCTCGACAACGAGAAGACGGGCCAGGATCAGGTCACCGTCCTCAGTTACGACCTCTGGCAGAGACGCTTTGGCGGCGACGCGGGAATTCTCGGTAAGACGGTTGTTCTCAACGGCAAAGCGACGGAGATCATCGGCGTGATGGGCAAAGACGTGAGCTTCCCGCAGGCCGCCGAGCTGTGGCTGCCGATGAATTTTGACGGCGACGATATGAAAATGCGCAAGGCGCATTTTCTGCGGCCAGTGGGACGGCTCAAATCCGGCGTTACGCTCAGGCAAGCGCAAGCCGATCTGGATGTGATCGCCGCGCAACTCGAAAAACAATATCCCGACAGCAACACCGGTTGGAACCTGCGACTCGTCTCATTGCGAGAACAGCTTTTAGGTGGGAGCCGGACGTACGTGTTCATCCTGTTCGGCGCGGTCGGTCTCGTGTTGCTGATCGCATGTGCGAACGTGGCGAACCTGCTGCTCGTGCGTGCGGCGGCGCGCCAGAAAGAGATCGCTTTGCGCACCGCACTCGGCGCGAGCCGGCTGCGCATCATTCGCCAGATGATCACTGAGAGTGTCCTGCTTGCGATCATTGGCGGCGCGCTCGGCGTGTTGCTCGCGCGCGCCGGAGTCGAACTGCTCGTCAATCTGAGCGGCGATAACCTTCCGCGCACAGCGTCGGTCCGAGTTGATGCAACGGTACTGGTGTTCACTTTCGTGCTCGCGCTTTTGACCGGTCTCGTGTTTGGTCTCGCGCCTGCGTTTCGCACTCTGCAAGTAAACCTGATCGAGTCGTTGAAGGAAGGCGTGCGCGGTGGCGGCGAAAACACGCTGAAGAATCGCACGCGCAGTGTGCTCGTCGTCGCCGAAAGCGCACTCGCAGTCGTTCTGTTGATCGGAGCGGGGCTGCTGGTTCGCAGTCTCATCGCGCTGCAACGCGTGAATCCCGGCTTCGATTCGAACAACGTAATGACCGCGCGCCTCGACGTTCCGCGCAAGAAGTACGACACCGCGGAAAAGAGAGCAAACTTTCTTAACGACGTCCAGACGCACATTAGTAACCTGCCCGGCGTCGAGACTGTCGGACTGATCACGGAGCTACCGCTGAATGGTCAGCCGAACGATATGCCGTTCACGGTCGAGGGCCGTCCTCCGGCTACGCCTGATGCGGGGTATGACGCCGACTGGCGCCGCGTGAATGAAAACTATTTCAGCGCGCTGCGCATTCCGTTGTTGCGCGGTCGAAATTTCACCGCGCAGGAGGTGCGACAAAGCTCGCCGGTCGTGATCGTCAGCCAGCAACTCGTGGATCAGGTTTTTCCGAATGAAGATCCATTGGGCAAACGCCTGATCCTCGCTATTGGCGACAAGCGCTACGAGATCGTCGGCGTTACCGGGGATGTCCGCCATCGCGCGTTGTCGGCTTCGCCTGTTGCCACGATGTATCTCCCGACTTTTGAGACGGGCTCCACGAACCTTGTAATCCGCACTACAACCGATCCGGCGAGCATCGCGGGCAGCATGCGCAAAGAAGTGCTCGCCGTCGATCCGGAGCAGCCGATCGCGGCAGTCAGGCCGATGACGGAATTGATTGCGACGTCCACTTCATCGCAGCGTTACAACACGATGCTGCTTGGTCTGTTTGCAGTGCTTGCGGTGGTGCTCGCGGCGACGGGAATCTACGGCGTGATGTCTTACACGGTCGCGCAGCGCACGCATGAGATCGGCGTTCGCATGGCGCTTGGCGCGCGGCGGTTTGACGTCGTGAAGCTGGTCCTCAGGCAAGGGATGTTGCTCGCGCTTATCGGCGTGGTCCTGGGACTGCTCGGCGCGTATCTGTCGACGCGAGTGATGGCGGCGTTTCTGTTTGGAGTGACGGCGAGGGATCCGATCACGTTTGCGGTTGTGTCGGCATCGTTGTTAGCGGTCGCTTTCATGGCGTGCCTCGTTCCGGCGCTGCGCGCAACGAAAGTCGATCCACTGGTGGCTCTTCGTTATGAATAGGACCAATAGGTCCTATAGGACTTATTAAAATCATGGATTCAATTATCAAAGACATTCGCTATGGCGTGCGGGGATTGTTGAAGCATCCGGGATTCACGGCCATCGTCGTGATCACGCTCGCGCTTGGTATCGGCGCGAGCACCGCGATCTTCAGCGTCGTCAATAGCGTGGTGTTGCGCCCTCTGCCTTATCGAACGGCAGACCGCATCGTCGCCATTCAGGAACTCGATCCTGACGGCAAGCGCGGCCAGTCAACCTCCGCCAACTTCTACGACTGGCGCCAGCAGAACACCGTCTTTGAACACCTCTCCGCGTATAAGATCACGACGACAAACCTCGCCCTCTCCGATCACGCCGAGCGGATCGATCTCGCCCAAACGAATGCAGACTTTTTCGATGTCTTCGGAATCGCCCCGCAGTACGGGCGACTGTTTATTCCGCAGGACGAGCAGGCGGGACACCAGCCGGTTGTCGTCGTGAGCGACGCGCTCTGGCAGCGTCGCTTCGGAGCCGATCCATCTCTCGTCGGCAAATCGATCACGCTCGACGGCAAAAGCTACAACGTCGTCGGTATCGCGCCGCCGGGTTTTCAATATCCCGACAAGACCGAATTGTGGCTGCCGCCGTTGCGACTCGTTCCGGAGCTGTACCCGGACCAGGACGTCACGCAAACGCGACGCATGGGTTACCTCTTCGTCGTCGCGTTGCTGAAACCCGGTGTGTCGCAGCAGCAAGCGGCGGGCGAGATGGAGACGATCACTGCGCGTTTGCGACAACAGTATCCCGACACCAACAACCGTCGGTTCAATCGCGTAGTTTCACTTCACGAACACCTCGTCGGCGATACAAACAAACTACTGTGGCTACTGCTCGGCGCGGTGACGTTTGTGTTGCTGATCGGATGTGCGAACGTCGCGAACCTATTGCTCGCGAGTGGCGCGTCGCGACAAAAGGAGATAGCGATCCGCGTTTCGCTCGGCGCGTCGCGCCCGCGAGTCATACGCCAGTTGTTTACCGAGAGCGCGCTGCTCGCGCTGTCAGGTGGTGTCGTCGGGTTGCTCGTCGCTTTCTGGGGACTCGCAGCAATCACGAAACTCCTGCCCACGGATTTCCCACGATTGAATGAGATCCAGATCGACTGGCGCGTGCTCGGCTTCACCCTCGCCGCGTCGATGCTTACCGGAATACTTTTCGGTCTCGTTCCGGCGTTGCAAGTTTCGCGTTCCGACGTTCAGGACGCAATCAGGGAAACCGCGCGAGGCGCGTCAGGAAGTCGCCGGCAAAGTCGCTTTCGACAGGCGCTCATCGTCGTCGAGGTCGCGTTGTCAGTGGTACTGCTCGCCGGCGCCGGGTTGCTCTTTAGAAGTTTCATGCGGCTTCAGTCAGTCAACACCGGATTCGTTTCGCAACAGGTGCTGACCGCGAGACTCACGCCCTCGGGAACAAACTACGTTAACGACGCCGACTACGTGCGGTTTTATAACGGGGTGCTCGAGAAGGTCAGCGCCATTCCCGGTGTGGAGGACGCGGGTCTCATCAACACGCTGCCTTTATATAAAGGTCCAACGTCGGCTTTCCGCGTTGAAGGACGACCCGTCACGACGCCTGACAAGTGGCCCAGTGTGAACTATCGCGACGTCAGTCCAAATTACTTTCGCGCGATGGGCATTCCCGTTTTGCAGGGTCGCGCTTATACCGATCGCGATAACCAAAACGCGCCACTCGTGGTCATCGTGAATCAACAGCTCGCGCGCGAGATATTTCCTGATGAGAACGCGGTAGGGAAGCGCATAACGTTCGGCGGTACGAACCCGGACGGGCAGCCGCGCTGGTTTGAGATCGTCGGCGTAGTCGCAAATGTTCGCAGTATGGAGCTGCGCGAGGAGCCCACGGCGGAGTTGTACTTCTCGATCCAGCAGGATCTCTGGCCGGCGATGTCGCTCGTCGTTCGTTCGAGTGTTGAGCCTTCGAGTTTGAGTGCTTCGGTGCGACAGGCAGTTAACGAGGTCGATCGATCCGTGCCGGTTGCAGATGTGAAGACGATGGACCACATCGTGAGCGAGTCGATCACTCAGCCGCGTTTCAATCTCTTCCTGCTGGGGCTGTTCAGCGCCGTCGCGATGATCCTTTCAGCGGCCGGAATCTACGGCGTCACTGCTTACACAGTCACACAACGCACGCGCGAGCTCGGCATTCGCATCGCGCTGGGCGCGCAGGTTCGCGATGTGTTGCAGATGATTCTGGGCCAGGGAATGGCGGTGATTGGCGTCGGACTGGTGGCCGGACTCGCGGCTGCATTTGTGTTGATGCGTTTGCTTCGGAGTTTGCTGTTTGGCGTTGGCGAGAATGATCCGTTGACGTTCGTGGCGATCACGGCGGTGCTGGTACTGGTGGCGCTGATCGCCTGCTACATCCCCGCGCGCCGCGCCACGAAGGTGGATCCGTTGGTAGCGCTGCGATCCGAATGAAAGGTCATCCACAGATTTCACAGACAAAGAATCTGTGAAATCTGTGGATGGATGGATTGGTATGGACTCAATAATCAAAGACATCCGCTACGGATTTCGCAGCTTGATGAAGCGGCCGGCGTTCACGGCTGTGGCTGTGCTCACGATCGCGCTTGGCATCGGCGTTAACACCGCGATCTTCAGCGTCATCAATGCGGTCCTGCTGAGACCACTGCCATATGACGACCCAGCGCGCTTGATCAGCTTCAGATCGAACCAGTCAGTGCTTGATCTCGCCGATGTCGAATCGCAGAGCAAGACGTTCAGCAGACTCGGCGGCATGGTCATGCAGCCGCTGGCCTACACCGGCGGCAGCGAGCCGATTCAGTTCCAGGTCGGGCAAGTCACCGGCGGCTTCTTTGAAACACTCGGAGTTAGACCTGAGCGCGGCCGTTTCATCACGAAGGAAGACGACAAAAACGGCGCGCCCTTTGTCGTCATGTTGAGCCATAGCCTGTGGGCCAAGCAGTTCAACGGCGACGAGCAGATCATCGGCAAAGCGATTCCGCTCAGCGGCGACATGTACACCGTCATCGGCGTGATGCCCGCGACCTTCGTCACACCGCGCGACAGCACCGAAGCCTGGACGCCGGTACACGTCTCGAATCCCGTCGCCGCAAACTTCCGCGGCGTCCATTTTCTAAAAACGTACGGACGGCTCGCGCCCGGCGTCACGATCGAACAAGCACGCGCCGAGATGCAGATCGTCGATCAAAACCTCGCCGCGCAATATCCCGCCGAGAACAAGAATCGCAACACGGTGCTCTTCGCCTTGCACGAGCGGATCGTCGGCGAGACGCGTCGCTCGTTGATCATCCTCTTCGCCGCGGTCGGCTTTGTCCTCCTGATCGCTTGCGCCAACTTCGCCAATTTGTTGCTGGCACGTGCTGCCGAGCGTCAACGTGAGTTTGTAATTCGCGGGGCGCTCGGCGCGGGTCGGTGGCGATTGATGCGGCAGTTGCTGATCGAGAGCCTGCTCTTATCGCTTGCCGGCGGCGCCGCGGCGGTGGTCCTCGCCTTCTGGGGCACGAGCCTGCTGGTGTCGTTCAAGCCGGAGAACCTGCCGCGCCTGACGGAGATCGGAGTCGACGGTAGCGTCCTTGCTTTCACCCTCGGCATTTCTATCCTGACCGGACTCATCTTCGGACTCGTGCCTGCGTGGGCCGCTTCGCGTGGTCGCGTTGGCGACGCGCTCAAAGAAGGCGGCCGCAGCGCGACGGCAGGAAGTGCGCGACAACGACTGCGCAGCATCTTTGTCGTCGCGGAGCTCGCCGTAGCGCTCGTTCTGCTCGTCGGCGCCGGTCTGCTGATCAAGACTTTCTGGAAACTGCGTTCAGTCGAGCCGGGTTTCAATCCCGATCACTTGATCACGATGCGAGTGGAATTGCCGGAGACTCGCTACAAAGAGGTCGCGCCGCAAACGCGCTTTCGCAAGCAAGTCCTGGCCGGGATGAATTCACTGCCGGGCGTGCAGGCCGCGATGATCAGCGAGCTGCCACTCAGCGGCGACTCTCTCGATCATGATTTTCTAATCGAAAACCGGCCGCCGATCGCGCCCGGCGACGAGCCGAGTCTAGAAACACGCAGCGTGCTCGGCGACTACTTCAAAGTCATGCAGATCCCTCTGAAGCAGGGGCGTGATTTTGGACCGCAGGACTTCGACGACCACGCGCCGCGCGTCGGCATCGCGAACGATGCGCTCGTGAAGCAGTATTTCCAGAACGAGGATCCACTCGGCAAACGCATTCGTTGGGCGCGTGATCCGGAGATCAACTGGATCGAAATCGTCGGCGTCGTCGGCGACGTGAAGCATTTCGGTTTGGACCTGCCGGAGCAGCCGGCGCTCTACACGCCTTACACGCAAATCAATCCGTGGAAGCGTTGGATGTCGATTGCCGCGCGCACGCAAGGCGACCCGGCGAGCACGGCCCAGGCGTTGAAAGAGCAGATCTGGAAAGTCGATTCGCAGCTTCCGGTGACGCGACTCGAAACGATGGGCGACGTGGCGGCGAGCTCCTTTGCGGCACGGCGCTTCAACATGTCGCTGTTGTCGCTCTTTGCGGCACTCGCGCTCGTGCTGGCCGCGATCGGGATTTACGGCGTGATGTCGAATGCGGTCACGCAGCGGACGCAGGAGATCGGGATTCGTTTGGCGCTGGGGGCGAGCGCGCTCGACGTGCTGGGGCTGATTGTTCGTAATGGACTGACGCTCGTGATTATTGGCGTGGCATTCGGGCTGGCTGGCGCTTTTGCGTTGACGCGTTTGATGACGACGTTGCTGTTCGGCGTAACGCCGACGGATGGGTTGACGATCCTCGTGGTGTCAGGCGTGTTGATTGGCGTCGCGCTGCTGGCGTGTTTGATCCCGGCCCGGCGAGCGACGCGCGTTGATCCATTGGTGGCGCTCAGGTACGAGTGAGACTGAGAACAAGATGAACAGGATTTTTACAGGATTTACATGTCAATCCTGAAACATCTTGTAAATCCTGTCAAAAAAATGATCAAGGATCTCAAATACGGCTTCCGGAATTTGATGCGCCATCCAGGCTTTACCCTCGTGGCGCTGCTCACGCTCGCGCTCGGCATCGGCGCGAACACCGCGATCTTCAGCGTCGTCAATGCCGTGCTGCTGCGGCCGTTGCCGTTCAAGGATCCGGATCGACTGATGGTCGTGTGGGAGCGCCGCGCCAACTCAGGGACCGCAAACCTGCCCCTCTCGGCCCACGAGTACGCCGCCTTCAGAGAGCGCACCACGTCGTTCGAAGCGCTCACGCTTTTTCAACCGAATGGATTCAATCTCACCGGTCGCGGCGATCCAGTGGTTGTGGACGTCGGCGAAGTCTCGACAGACTACTTCCGCGTGATCGGCGTGCCGCCAGTTATCGGCCGCACGTTTTCCCCTGACGAAGATCAGAACGGTGGCGCGAAAGTAGCCATTCTCGGTCACAAGCTCTGGTCGCAGCGTTTCGGCTCCGATCCGAACGTCGTCAATCAAACGGTTCAACTAAACAACCAGAGTTACACCGTCGTCGGCGTCATGCCCGCGCTCGAGTTGCTACCTGACGTGCTGACTCCGATCGATCTGCGCGGTGAGGTGCGCAAGGTCGGCAAACACAGCTACCAGGTGTTTGGCCGGCTCAAGCCGGGCGTCACGTTGGGCCAGGCGCAAGCCGACGTGGCCCACGTGGCCCAACAGCTCGAACAGGAGATGGCTGACGCTAACAGCGGTCATGGGGTTCAGCTCGTCGGACTGCACCAGGAAATCACCGGAGATGCCGAGCTGCCTTTGCTGACGCTGTTTGCCGCAGTCGGATTTGTGCTGCTAATCGCGTGTGCGAACGTCGCAAACCTGCTTTTGAGCCGCGCGGCTGTGCGACAGAAAGAGATGGCGATCAGGACCGCGCTCGGCGCCAGTCGCTGGCGTTTGATCCGCCAGACGCTGACCGAAAGCTTACTGCTCGCATTGCTTGGTGGCGGCTTCGGATTGCTCTCGGCAGTTTGGATCGTCACCCTCCTCAGCAAGATCACCGCCGTCAACATTCCTCGCCTCGACAAGATCAGTATCGATCGGCGCGTGTTGCTGGCGACGTTTGGTTTCTCGATCCTGACCGGACTGCTGACAGGAATCGCGCCTGCGTGGCGCAACTCCGAGCCGCGCCTTTACGAATGGATCAAAGACGGCATGCGTGGCTCGCTTAATCCCGGTCGCCGCCGGATCAGCAGTGTGCTCGTCGTTACAGAGGTTGCGCTTGCCGTCGTGCTGCTCGTCGGCGGCGGCTTGATGCTGAAGAGCTTCGTGCAACTGTTGCGCGTCGACCCGGGCTTTCAACCACATCACGTGTTGCGGCTCGACTTCGCACTGCCCGAGCTCAAATATCGCGAGCCCGAACAACAAGTCGCGTTCTACGACGAGCTGATCGCGCGCGTCAACGCTCTGCCCGGCGTCGAATCGGTTGGCGCCTCAACGCAGACGCCGCTCAATCCCGGCGACAACTGGTGCCCGTTTGCGATTGAAGGCCGTCCTGATCCACCGCCGGGACAACAACAGCAGGCCGCGATTCGCACGGTGACTGACGGCTACTTCCGCACGATGCAGATCCCTTTGCGCAAGGGAAGGTTCTTGAACAATTCTGACGCGCGCGTCGCCCTGCCGCTCATTCGCTGGTTCGAGCAACAGCCGTTTCCGAAGCACTTCGACGACCCGCAGGCGGCGCCGGCAGTGCTCATCAACGAGACCATGGCGCGTCTCTACTTCCCGAATCAGGATCCGGTTGGCCAGCGAATGCGGATCATCTTCAGCCCTTGGCTAAACATCGTCGGCGTGGTCGGCGACGTGCGCCACACCAGCTTGAACACGCCTCCGAATCCCGAGATCTACCTGTCGCAACTTCAGGAGCCGGCGTCGACAATGGCCGTGATGGCGCGCACGAGCGGCGATCCGCTTCAGCTTGCGGCGGCGGCGCGCGAGCAGGTGAAGGCGATCGACAAGGATCTGCCGGTGACGATCACGACGATGGACCAGATCTTCTCCAACTCAGTCGCGGGCCAGCGCTTCAACACGTCTTTGCTCGGCGTCTTTGCGTCGGTGGCGCTTGCACTCGCGATGATCGGCGTGTTTGGCGTCATTAATTATTCAGTTGCGCAGCGCACGCATGAGATCGGGATACGTCTCGCGCTCGGCGCGCAGCGTCGTGATGTTTTCAAACTCGTGGTGGGCCAGGGATTGATACTCGCGTTGATTGGCGTCGCGCTCGGCGCAGCCGGAGCGTGGGTGTTGACGCGCTGGATGGCCGGGCTGCTTTACGGCGTGAGCCCGACTGATGGACCAACGTTCGTGATCGTGTCGTTGCTTGTGACGGTCGTGGCGTTTCTTGCGTGCTACCTGCCCGCACGCCGCGCCACACGCGTCGATCCGTTAGTCGCGCTCAGGTACGAATAAGACCAGAATGACAAAAGACCTGATCCATAGCATCAGAAGTCTGCTACGGCATCCGGCGTTCACGGCGGTGGCGGTCGTCACGCTCATGCTCGCAATCGGCGTGAACACCACGATCTTCAGCGTCGTCAACGCGGTGCTTTTGAAAGCGCTGCCATTCCGCGATCCGCAGCAGCTCGTCTCCGTTAATAGCGTGCATGACGAAGGTGGGCTGCCCGGCATCGCCGCGTATCAATATCTCGCCTGGAAAGAGCGCAACACTAACTTCGACGATCTGGCTGCCTTCGCCGATGACAACTTCAACCTCACCGGCAACGGCGAACCGGAGCGCATCTCGTGCGCGCAGGTGACTTCGACTCTCTTCACGACGCTGGGCGTCAAACCGGTGCGCGGTCGCTTCTTCCTCGCAGAAGAAGACAAGCCCGGCGCGGCCAACGTCGCCGTCGTGAGTGAAGCGTTCTGGCAAAGACGCTTCGGTCGCGCCGAATCAATCCTGCAAAACACGCTCACGCTCGACAACAAGCCCTACACGATCGTCGGCGTGATGCCGAACAACTTTCGCTATCCCGGCGAGTTTGACGTTTGGCTTCCACTCGCTCTCGATCCGGTAAAAGAGTTTCAGGGTGACTGGATGCAGCTCGTCGACGTGGTCGGGCGGCTCAAACCAACTGCGACTCTCGCCGGCGCGCAGAGTGAGTTAACCGTGATCTCGCGACAAGCCTCGGCACAGGGCAAGAAAGAGCCTTTGCCGTTCGCCGGCGCTGTTGAAATCGCACCACTGCACAAGCAGCTCGTGGCCGGCATACGTGTGACCGTGTTCGTGTTGTGGGGCGCGGTCGGACTCGTAATGTTGCTCGCGTGCATCAACGTCGCGAGCCTCATGATCTCACGCACACTCGCGCGCCAACGTGAGATGGCGGTGCGTGCGGCTGTGGGCGCGCGTCGCTGGCAATTGATCCGCCAGCTCCTGACAGAGAGCGTGCTTGTCGGCGTTGCCGGCGGCGCCTTGGGATTGCTGATCGCCGTGTGGGGCACGCGCGCAATGAGTAGCCTAGTTCCCAAAGGTTTCACCAGCTCCGTCTACGACCTGAGCAACATCCGGCTCGACTGGCGCGTGTTTGCATTCACGCTTGGTCTTTCAGTTTTGACCGGAATTGTTTTCGGCCTCGCGCCGGCGCTCACTGCTTCACGGCCCGATCTGACGGGCGCGCTGCGCAATAGTCGCGCGCATGGATTGATGAGTTTCGGACTACGCAGCTTTCGCGGCTGGCTCGTCGTCTCTGAGCTCGCGCTCGCGGTCGTGTTACTCGTCGCCGCCGGTTTGCTGGTGCGAAGCTTCAACAAGCTCGTCGCCGTCGACCTCGGCTTCGATCGCGAGAACGTACTCACCGCGCGCATCAGTCTGCCTCGCTCGAGCTATGCGAAACCGCAGCAGGTGCAGGCTTTCTACGACGACTTGTTGCAGCGCGTGAAGTCTCTGCCGGGAGTGCAATCAGCCGGAATCATCAATCATACGCCGCTCAACGGCTTTGGACTGATTGCTTTCATGCCGGTCGAGGGTTATCCGAAGATCGATCAGAAAAAAGATCCGGCGGTGGGTGTCGGCACTGTCTCGTCCGACTATTTCCGGACGATGAAGATACCGCTGTTGAGCGGTCGTTATTACGACGCGCGCGATGGTGCTGACGGGCAGAAAGTCGCGATCGTAAACCAGGCTTTTGCGAATCGCTTCTCTGCGAATAGCGACCCGCTCGGAAAGCGCGTCGGTTTTGGTTGTGAAGAGAAGGAAGGTTTGTGCCGCACGATTGTTGGCGTGGTCGGCAACATTCGCCAGGAGAGCCTTACCGACGAGGTTGCGCCTGAGATTTACATACCCTTTGCGCAAGCTCGCATGAACAGTGTGACACTCCTCGTGCGCACCGGTTCAGATCCACTCGCACTCGCGCGATCCGTGCGTAGCAAAGTGCTCGCGATCGACAAAAACCAACCCGTTTATGAGGTGAAGACACTCGCGCAACGCGTCGACGAAGCGGTTGCTGTTTCGCGATCGTTGATGGTGTTGTTTGCGTCGTTTGCGTTGCTCGCGTTGATATTGGGCGCGGTTGGTATCTACGGCATCGTGTCGTATTCGGTAACGCAAAGAACGCATGAGATTGGAATACGGATGGCGCTCGGCGCGCGCGCCGCGAACGTGCTGAGCTTGATCATGAAGAATGGGCTGACGCTTGTGCTGGCGGGGATCGTGATCGGGGTTGGTTCGGCGTTTGGATTAACGCGGTTTCTGGCGACGCTGCTGTTTGGGATTGAGCCGACGGATAGCGTCACGTTCGTGATTGTGTCCTGTGTGTTCTTCGTGATTGCGATGCTTGCTGCGCTGCTTCCGGCGATCAGGGCGACGCGTGTCGATCCACTCGTCGCTTTGAGAGACGAATGAAAGGTCATCCACAGATTTCACAGATTACACAGAAAGACAATCTGTGAAATCTGTGGATGGATTGGTAATGATGAATTCAATGATCAAAGACATCAAGTTTGCACTCCGCGGATTGCGCAAGCATCCGGCATTCGCCGCGATCGCGGTGGTCACGCTCGCGCTCGGCATTGGCGGCAGCACGTCGATCTTCACGGTCGTTAACGCCGCGTTGTTGCGTGGGCTGCCTTACAAGTCGCCCGACCGGCTCTATCACATTTGGGAGCAGGTGCCGAAACAGGAGTTTCCAAAGCGTGAGTTCTCATATCCCGACTACCAGGATTACCAGCAGAACAACGTCTTCGAAGGTCTCGCCGCTTACACCGGCGGCGGCGCGATTCTGAGTGGCCAGGGCGATCCGGAAAACGTGAACGCGCCGCGCGTGAATGCTGCGTTCTTCTCCGTGCTCGGCGTCGATCCTTACCTCGGCCGAACGTTTCAGACCGGCGAAGACAATCAGGGTGGTCCAAAGGTAACCGTGCTGACGTACGGACTGTGGCAACGTCGCTTCGGCGCCGATCCAAACGTCGTGGGCCGCGCGCTTACGATCAATGGCGATAGCTATACCGTGATCGGCGTGTTGCCCGCGAGTTTTCAATTCGCGCTGCGTCCGGCCGATCTTTTCCTGCCGTATCAGCCGACGCAAAACCAGTTGACGCGTCGCTTCATGCACGGCACGAACCTGATCGGACGACTCAAGGCTGACAAGACTCCGGAGGAAGCGCAATCGGAGTTGAATCTGATCGCCGGCCGGATCGAGCAGCAGTTCAACGATTCACATGCAGGAGTGAAAGCGCGCGTCGTTCCACTTCAGGAAGAGATCGTCGGGAACGTGCGGCCGATACTGCTGGTGCTTCTCGGCGCGGTGGGATTTGTACTGCTGATCGCGTGTGCGAATGTGGCTAGTTTGTTGTTGACACGATCACTGGCGCGACAGAAGGAAGTCGCGATTCGCTCGGCGCTCGGTGCGAGTCGCTGGCGTGTTATCCGGCAACTACTGACTGAATCGATGTTGTTATCGCTTGCGGGCGGCGTTGCGGGTTTATTGATTGCTTTCTGGGGCGTACCCGCGCTGGTTGCCGTCTTACCACAGAGCCAGTTGAACGCGATGCCGTTTTTGAAGTCACTGCACATCGACGCGTCGATCCTGGCTTTTTCATTTGGCCTTTCACTTCTGACCGGCCTGATCTTCGGCCTGTTGCCAGCTCTTCAGTCTTCAAAACTCGATCTCAACGAAGCACTCAAAGAAGGTGGACGCCAGACGTCCGCAGGCTCGGGTCATCGTTTGCGCAGTGCGATGGTCGTGAGTGAGATCGTGCTCGCGGTCGTGTTGTTAATCGGCGCTGGATTGATGATGAAGAGCCTGTTGCGACTGTTGCAGACAAACATCGGCTTCCAGACTGACAACCTCATGACGATGACGGTGATTTTGCCGCCGTCGAAATACACTGAAGCGAACCAACAGATCAACTTCAACGATCAACTGCGCCAGCGCGTGCAATCACTGCCGGGCGTGGCCAGCGCGGGGACAGTCAACATCCTGCCGGTCAACGCCGGTAACACGACGCGTTTCATTATCGACGGCGACCCGATTCCCGCGCCGGGCAAGGAAACCGAAGCCAACATTCGCACCGTCGGCGACGACTACTTCAAGACTCTCGGCGTGCCGTTGCTGGCCGGCAGGTTCTTTGACGAACGCGACACGCCTGACAAACCCGGCGTTGTGATCATCGGCAAGACGATTGCCGATCGCATGTTTGCCGGTCGCGATCCGGTGGGAATGCGGCTCAAGTATTCCTCGGTTCAGGCTAATCCGGATCTGATCGTCGGCGTTGTCGGCGATGTGAAGATCACCGGCATCGACGAGGCGCTCAGGCCCGTGCTGTATTACCCGTTCCGGCAGAACCCTTCGACTTTCGCCAATCTCGTCGCGCGCACTAACACTGATCCAAACGCGCTTGCGGCTGCGATTCGCGCTGAGGTTCGTAACCTCGAGCCCGACGCGGCGATCCTCAACGTGCGCACGATGGACGAGATGATCGCGCAGACGCCGGCGTCGTTCATGCGACGTTTTCCGGCGCTGCTCATCAGCATCTTCGCGGGTATCGCGTTGCTGCTCGCGTCGATCGGAATCTATGGCGTGGTGTCGTATTCGGTGAGCCAGCAGACGCACTACATCGGCGTGCGCATGGCGCTCGGCGCGAGCCCGTCAGACATTCTCAAGATGATTTTGAAGCAGGGGTTGGGGTTGGCGCTATTGGGTGTCGGCATTGGCGTCGGCGCGGCGTTTGGTTTGATGCGCCTGTTGAGCACACTGCTTTATCAGGTGAGCGCGACCGACGTGAGCACGTTTGCGATCGTCACCGGGACGTTGTTCTTCGTAGCGCTGCTGGCGTGTTTCCTGCCGGCCCGACGAGCGACGAAAGTCGATCCACTTGTGGCGCTGAGGTACGAATAGGTCAAATAGGACCAAATCGGACTTATACAAAATGGAGAACTTGACCAGAGACATTCGATTTGCCCTGCGGGGGTTGTTGAAGAAGCCGGCGTTTACGGTGATTGCCGTGCTGACGCTGGCACTCGGTATCGGCGCCAACACCGCGATCTTCAGTGTTGTGAATGCCGTGTTGTTGAAGCCCCTCGCGGCGAAGGATCCGGACCGGTTGATGACCTTCTGGCATTCCGCGCCGGCCAAGGGGTTGAATCACGTCGATCTCAACGACGCCCTCGTCGCTTACTATCGCGATCGCACGCGCACGTTCCAGAGTCTGGCTGCATTCGAAACCGGTAACGTCTCGATCACGGGCGGCGGCGAGCCGGAGGTTGTGCCCGCGGCGATCGTCACGTTCAACTACTTCGAAGTGCTCGGTCGCGAGCCGCTGTACGGACGAACCTTCACGCCGCAGGAAGACACGCCCGGCAACAACCACGTCGCGCTACTCAGCTACGCTTTCTGGCAACGACGCTTCGGCAGCAACCCAAACATCGTCGGACAATCGATCAATCTCGACGGCGAACCCGCGACCGTAGTCGGCATCATGCCCGCCGACTTCGATTTCCCCGATCCGGCCGAGCGCGCGAATAGCTCCGGTCACATGCAATTGTGGGTTCCGAAAGGTCTCGATCGGCAGGACGCAAGTTCGTGGAACCTGCTGGCAGTCGGCCGCCTGCAGACGGGCGCAACTCGTGATGATGCAGAAAAAGAAATCAATGCTTTGTACGCAGCATACACCGCCGAACACGGCAGGCAGCTTGGCGACGGCTCAATCGGTGCAACAACATCGACGATAATGTTGCCGCTGCAGCAAAACATCGTTGGCGAAGTGCGCCGACCATTGCTCGTGTTGCTGGGCGCGATCGCGCTCGTGCTGCTGATCGCGTGCGCGAACCTCACGAACCTCCTGCTCGCGCGTGCCTCAGCGCGCCGGCGCGAAATGGCAGTGCGACAGTGTCTCGGCGCGAGTGCGACACGAATCGCGCGACAGACGCTTACCGAAAGTCTCCTGCTCTCGTTTTGCGGCAGCGTCGCCGGAGTGCTGCTGGCCGTTTGGATTGTGACCGCGCTCAAGAGTTTCGCGTCGTCACAAATCCCGCACATGGACGCCGTGCGTGTTGACGCAACAGTTTTGCTATTCACGGTCGCCATCATGTTGCTCACGGGTGTGTTGTGTGGCCTGGCTCCGGCACTGCGCGCGTCACGCATCAACTTGCAGGACGCGATCAAGGAAGGCGCACGCGGCTCCGCCTCAGGCTCCAACAAACGACTCAACAACGTCTTCGTCGTCTCGCAACTCGCGCTCTCGCTCGTGCTGCTGATTGGCGCGGCGTTGTTCGTTCAGAGTTTCCGCAACCTGCTGTCGGTCAATCCGGGTTTTCGCGCCGATAACATGTTGATGGCGCGGCTGTCGCTACCCGAAACGAAGTACAAAGAAAAATCGCAGGTCGAGAGTTTCTACAACCAGGTTCGCGCGGGCGTGAGCAGTCTGCCGGGCGTGCAGGCAGTTGAGCTGAATCAGGTGGTTCCGTTTAGCGGCGGCGGCGGTGGCGCGCCATTCACCGTCGAGGGTTTTGAAAACCAGGCGGCGAAGGTAGCGTGGCTGCGCAGCACGACGCCGGGATACTTCGCCGCGATGGGAATGCCGGTGCTCAAAGGCCGCGCGTTCGCGTCGACTGATACTGAGCAATCGCAGCCGGTCGCGATCGTCGACGAGACGCTCGCGCGCCGGTATTCGCCAGACGGCGATCTGGTCAACAAGCGCATCCGCATCGGCGATGGACCATGGCTCACGATCGTCGGTGTCGTTCCGAACGTGAAGAATCGCAAGCTCGACGAAGAAGCGTGGCCCTACGTCTATCGTCCGTACAGCCAGTGGGTGCGACGCGACACGATGCTCGTCGTGCGCGCCTCGGTTGATCCGGCGTCGCTCGTCGCCGGGATCCGGCAGGAAGTGGCGAAACTAGATCCCGAGTTACCGCTATCCCAGGTGAGCTCGATCCAGCAGGCCATGGATCGTTCGCTCGTGACTACTCGACTCACCAATTCGCTGCTTGTCGGTTTCGCTGCGACGGCGTTGTTGCTGGCGTTGACGGGAATTTACGGAGTGATGTCGCTCAACGTCGCGAATCGCAGGAATGAGTTTGGAATACGTCTCGCGCTGGGCGCGCAAACGTCGAATGTCTTGAAGTTGATCCTCGGACAGGGATTGAAGCTCGCGATCGTCGGGGTTGTGTTGGGACTGCTGGGAGCGGTCGCTTTCACGAGATTGTTGAAGGGATTGTTGTTTGGTATCAGCGCGAGCGATCCGTTGACGTTTGGATTGATTGCCGCGTTGCTCGTCGGCGTTGCTCTGCTTGCGTGTTGGATTCCCGCGCGACGGGCGACGAAAGTTGATCCACTCGAGGCGCTACGATCCGAGTAAGACTTAGCCACGGATGATACGGATCGAAATCCGGATTTATCCGCCTTTTCCGTGTTAATCCGTGGCGAAATGGGAGAAGACAATGCACGCATTCTGGCAGGATTTGCGTTACGGAGCGCAGATGCTGGTGAAGCATCCGGCGTTTACGTTCGTTGCGGTTTTGACGCTCGCGCTTGGGGTCGGCGCCAATACCGCGCTGTTCAGCGTTGTCGATGCGGTGCTGTTGAAGAAGTTGCCGGTGAAGGAACCCGAGCGGCTCGTGCTCCTCAAAGCGAGTTGGGACGGGAAGAAGTTTGGACCAGGCAGCTACGACGGCAGCAACAGGCGCGATCCGGCAACGGGCCTCACCGTCGGCACCTCGTTCCCGATGCAAACGCTGACGCGTCTGCGCGGGGAACACGAAGCACTGTCTGACGTGTTTGCGTTCTCGCCAATGGAGGTCAATTTCAACGCCGGCGGCCAGGCGGAAGTCGTCAGGGCCCAGATGATCTCCGGCAATTACTACAGCGCGCTCGGCGTCCCGGCGATGCTCGGCCGCACGATTACCGATGCGGACGACAACGCGGCTGCGACTCCCGTCGTAGTTCTCAGCCACCGTTTTTGGACCAGCCGTTTCAACGGCGACCCGGCCGTCATCGGGAGGCAAGTCAATATTAATAACGTTGCTTTCACCGTTGCGGGTGTTACTCCTCCAGGATTCTCGGGGACATCGCAGGTCGGCAGCTCATTGGACGTTTCGCTGCCGCTCGCGTGGGAGCCGCAGATCAATGCGCAAAGCAGTTATCTCGAAGGCGCGGGCGTCTGGTGGTTGCGACTGATGGGACGTCTCAAACCCGGCGCAACTATGGCCCAGGCCGAAGCGAGTCTAGCTGGTCCATTCCAGCAGTCGGTGCTCGAACATCGCGCGCTGCGAAAAACCGATACCGGAGCCGCGCTGCGCACGCTTGATCCACAGGATCTGCCGAAGCTCGGCGTCGAGTCGGGAAGCCAGGGCGAGATGAATGCGCGCCGCTGGCTGCAGCCGCCATTGCGGTTGCTGGCCGGAGTGGTTGGCGTCGTGCTGCTGATCGCGTGTGCAAACGTTGCGAACCTCTTGCTCGTGCGCGCGTCGTCGCGAAAGAAAGAGATCGCCGTGCGGCTTGCCGTGGGTGCGAGCCGCTGGCGACTCGTCCGGCAGTTGTTGACGGAAAGCATTTTACTCGCGGCGGTGGGTGGCGCGCTCGGAGTGCTCTTCGCGTTCTGGATCAAAGACGGGTTCCTGCTCGTGACCGACTGGGGCGGGCGCGAGATGAGTACACTCAACCCGCGTCTCGATCTACGCGTGCTTGGTTTCACACTCGGTCTCTCATTTCTCACCGGCATCATCTTCGGCATCCTCCCTGCTTTGCGCGCGACTAATCTCGATCTAACTCCGGCGCTCAAGGACGCGGGGCGCAACTCGAGTGGAATGGGCCGCTCGTGGCTGAGCAAGTCGCTCGTCGTGGTCCAGGTGTCGCTCTCGGTGTTGCTCCTGATCGGCGCGGGACTGCTCATTCGCACGCTCCGAAATCTGCAACACGTCGACATGGGATTCAACACGAACAACCTGCTGCTCTTCAAAATTGAGCCGAGCCTGCTCGGGTACAAGGATGAGAAGCTTGCCGAGCTTTATCAACGATCCTTCAACCGCCTTGAGGCCGTGCCCGGTGTGCAGTCAGTTACTTTTTCACGCAGCCCATTGTTGGCCCAAAGCTCATGGACCAGCTCGGTCTACGTGAAGGGGGAGATGGGTGCGAACGGCCAGCCACGCGAAAACAACACCAAGTTGCATTCCGTGCGTGAGAACTTTTTCAGCACGATGGAGATCCCGCTGCTACTGGGCCGTGGTCTAGCTGAACAGGACGACGCCCGCGCCCCACGCGTTGCCGTCGTCAACCAGGCGTTTGCGAAAGCTCACTTTCCGAACGAAAACCCGATCGGAAAACGATTCGGACTCGACGAGAAGAAGCCGGACGAGATCGAGATTGTCGGTCTGGTGCGTGACGCGAAATACACGAGCCAGCGTGACGAGATTGAGCCGACGGTCTACCAATCGTGGCGACAGGTGCTGCGCCGGATGACTTTCGCGACGTTTGAAGTGCGCACGTCCGGCGATCCCGCTGCCGCTGTCGCGGGCATTCGGCAGGCGATGCACGAGGTCGATAGCAACCTGCCCCTTAGCGACGTTCGCACACAAGTACAACAGGCAAACGACACCCTCTCGATGGAGCGCATGTTTGCGAAGTTGCTGACGCTCTTCGGGCTCATCGCGCAACAGCTCGCGGCGATCGGTTTGTACGGCATCATGGCGTATGTCGTGTCGCAGCGCACGCACGAGATCGGGATTCGCATGGCGCTCGGCGCGGACCGGCGCAACGTGCTGATGATGGTGGTGCGACAGGGAATGGTGCTGACGTTGATTGGCGTCGCGCTCGGGCTCGCGGCTGCTTACGTGTTGACGAAGTATCTCGAGAGTTTGACGAGCATGCTGTTCGGTGTTGAGCCGCGCGACCCGTGGACGTTTGCGGTGATCGCGGTCGTGTTGAGTCTCGTCGCGTTGATCGCGTGTTTAGTGCCGGCGCGACGGGCTACGAAGGTGGACCCGCTAAGGGCGCTGCGCTACGAGTAAAACTTAGCCACGGATGATGCGGATCATGGAAACGATTTTCGCGGATATGCGGTTTGGGTTGAGGAGCTTGATGAAGCGGCCGGGGGCGACTGCGATCGCGCTCGTTACGTTAGCCTTGGGGATCGGCGTTAACACGGCGATTTTTAGTGCGGTTGATTCGATTTTGTTCCGACCGCTGCCTTTTAAGGATCCCGGACGGCTCGTTTCTGTTTGGGAGCAGACGCCGTCACTCGGCATACAGCAAAACCAGGCAGCGCCCGCTAACTTTTTCGATCTCCGCAATCAGAACCATGTGTTTGAAGCGCTGGGTGCGTATGGACCACTAGATATCAACCTTACGGGCGCTGGTGATCCAGAGCGGCTCGACGGCCAGCTCGTGTCGGCGAATGTGTTTTCGATTTTAGGCGTTGCGCCCGCGCTCGGAAGAACGTTCCTCGCGAATGAAGATCAACCGGGACAGGAGCACGTCGCGGTGCTGAGCGACGAACTCTGGCAGCGGCGTTTCAATCGCGATCCGTCGATCATCAATCGCAACGTCACGCTCAATGGAGAATCGTTTACGGTCGTCGGCGTGATGCCGCGCGGCTTCTTCTTTCCGGCGCGTGAGACTGAGCTGTGGGTGCCGTGGGCCATGGAGCCCGATCAGGCGAGTGGGCGAGGCGATCACTACCTCGCAATCGTCGCACGCTTGCAGCCCGGCGTCAGCATTGAACGTGCGAACGCCGACCTCGCCGCGTTTGCACAGCGGTTGCAGGTTGAATATCCGCGGACCAACGAGGGGCTCGGTTTTATCGCGCACTCGTTGCACAGGGATTACGCCGGGGATCTTCGTTTGCCGATGCTGATCTTGTTTGGCGCGGTTGGGCTCGTGTTGCTGATCGCGTGTGCGAACGTCGCGAACCTGCTGCTCGCGCAGGCGACGACGAGACGCAAGGAGATCGCGATTCGCCTCGCGCTCGGCGCGCGCCGTTGGACCATCGTGCGACAGATGCTCGTCGAGAGCTTATTACTTGCTTCAGGTGGCGGCTTGCTGGGCGTTCTCGGTGCGTTCTGGGGCGTTGAAGCGCTCACGAAGTTCCTGCCTGAGAGTCTATCGAAACTACAAGGCGTCAATATCGATGCGCGCGTGTTGTTGTTCACGCTCGGCGTCAGCGTGTTGACTGCGATCGTGTTTGGCGGCGTGCCCGCGCTGCTTGCTTCACGCACGACCCCAGGCGCGACGCTGAGTGATGTTGCGAGAGATATGGCGGGCGGCAATTCGGGCCGTCATGTGCGACGTTTGCTCGTCGTGTCAGAAGTGGCACTCGCCGTCGTGCTGCTCGTCAGCGCCGGCCTGTTGATTCGCAGCTTCCAGTTACTGCGGCGAGTTGAGCCCGGATTCAATCCCGAGAATGCGCTCACAATGCGGATGGTCCTGCCGTTTCCGAAGTATGCAAAGCAGGAAACGCGCAGCGCTTTTTACGACGAGGTGTTGCGGCAGGTCAAAGAGACGCCGGGTGTGGAAGCCGCGGGCATGATCACGTTTATGCCGCTGTCGTTTAGCGGGATGAACTTCAGTTTCTCCGTCGAGGGGCGCACCGCGCCGGGCGATATGAACCTGCCGTTCGCGCTCTTTCGTGTTGTCAGTCCCGACTACTTCCGCGCGATGGGTATTCCGCTCCTGCGTGGACGCTACTTCGAAACGCGCGATTCTGCCGACACCGCGCCGGTCGCTTTGATCAATCGACGTCTCGCCGAACAGTACTGGCCGGGTGAAGATGCAATCGGGAAACGACTCAAGGTTGGACCAGCCGATTCGCCTAATTCGTGGCTGACAGTCGTCGGCGTCGTGGGCGACGTGCGTCAAACCGGGCTGCACGAGCAGAAGTTGGAATTTTATGTGCCGTACATGCAGGAGCGACGCTCGTTCATGGCGCCGCGTGATCTCGTCGTGCGCACGAAAGCTGACACGTCCGTGATCGCGGCGGCGGTGCGGAAGGCCGTGTGGTCCGTCGACAAGGACCAACCGGTCTCGAACGTGCGCACCCTTAATGAAGTGTTCTCTGCGGCGATCTCGCAGGAACGTTTCCAGGCGCTGATGCTCGGGCTGTCCGCAGCGCTCGCGCTCGTGCTCGCGTGTGTCGGACTTTACGGCGTGATCTCCTACTCCGTCGTGCAGCGAACGCACGAGATCGGCGTGCGCATGGCGTTGGGCGCGCAGCCGGTCGACGTGTTGCGCCTCGTCATCCGGCAGGGAATGACGTTGACGTTGGCGGGTCTCGTCGTCGGTATCCTCGCGGGAACGTTTGTGACGCATGTTTTGACAGACATGTTGTTTGGCGTGACGCCGCGGGATCCGTTGACGTTTGCCGGCGTGCCGGTGTTGCTGCTGCTGGTTGCTTTTTTTGCGTGCTACATCCCGGCGCGACGCGCGACGAGAATCGATCCGCTGATCGCATTGCACTACGAGTAATTGATTTCTCTGTGCAGCCTCTGTGCCTCTGTGGTTAAGAATCACTGCGGCCAATCAACCACAGAGACACAGAGAACACAGAGGCTGCACAGAGAAGAACCTAATTTTATGAGCACAATCATTCACGACCTCCGTTACGGCTTGCGAATCTTGTTGAAGCAGCCGGGATTTACCCTCGTTGCGGTGATCACACTCGCGCTCGGCATCGGCGCCAACACCGCGATCTTCAGTCTCGTTAACAGCATCCTGCTGCGACCGCTGCCGTTTCGCGATCCCGATCGACTCGTGCGCATGCTGCAGGCGAGCCCGAAGCTCGGACTGGATTCGTGGGGAGTTTCGCAGGCCGATTTCGCTGCGTATCGCGAACAGAACCGCTCGTTTGAATCAGTCGCCATTTACAACACGACCGCCACGAACCTCACCGGCGCAGGCGAGCCCGAGCGTCTGCCGATCGCGACTGTCACCGCCGATTTTTTCAAAGTGTTCGGCGTTAGCCCTTTGCTCGGTCGGACGTTTGTCGAAGGCGAAGACACGCCCGGAAAGAACCAGGTCTGCGTGATCAGTCATGCATTCTGGCAGCGACGCTTTGGCGGCGATGCGAACGTCGTCGGCAAAACGCTGAGCCTGAACAACACGCCGACACAAATCGTCGGCGTCATGCCCGCCGAGTTTAAGTTTCCACGTTACGAAACCGACCTGTGGACGCCAATCGCGCACGATCCCAAGCGCACTGCGCCTTACTTCTTCGCGCTCGTCGGTCGTTTGAAGCCGGGCGTACAGGTGGGCCAGGCGCAGGCTGATACGACCGAAGTGATTCAGAACTTTGGTCGACAACATCCGAACTCCAGCGAAGCAGTCGGGCTCAGCGAAGGCGCTGGACCACGCACGACGGTCACGCCGCTGCGCGAAGCGATGCTCGGCAAAACTGAGAAGCCGCTGCTCGTGTTGCTCGCCGCGGTCGTACTCGTGCTGCTGATCGCGTGTGCAAACGTCGCGAACCTGCTTTTGGCGCGGGCCACTTCACGCACGCGTGAGATTGCCGTGCGCGTGTCGCTGGGCGCGACGCCCAGGCGAATCGCACGACATCTTCTAACTGAAAGCATGTTGCTCTCATTCATTGGCGCCGTCGTCGGCGTTGGTCTGGCGGCGCTCAGCATTAGCATGCTCGACAAGCTGCCTCTCACCGGCATCGTGCGCATAGAAGAAGTGCGTTTGAGCGGCGCCGTGCTCGCGTTCACGGCAGGGCTGACCGTGTTCACGGGTGTGCTGTTTGGCTTCATGCCTGCGTTGCGCGCGTACGCAATGGGGATCGCGAGTGGTATTCGTGAAGGCGCACGCGGCTCGGTTTCGCATCGTCGACTCAACAGCGCCCTCGTCGCCGTGCAGTTTGCACTCTCACTCGTGCTGCTTATTGGCGCGGGTTTGTTGTTGAAGAGTTTTCAGCGACTCGGCGCCGTCGATCTCGGCTTCAATCCTGAGAACACGTTGACGATGGTCGCGACGCTGCCGCAAAAAAAGTACGACGACCAGGAGAAGGCGCTGCGGTTTTATGAGAGCGCGATAGAGCGTTTGCGTAACTCGCCCGGCATCAATGCGGTGGGTGTGATTGACAATCTGCCGTTCGGCGACGCCGGGAACGTCGACGGCATCATCGTCGAGGGACAGGAGCCACCGGAAGGCGGAAACATCTCGCAAGTCGAACAGGCGGAAGTTGTAAGTCTCGCGCCGGGAACATTCACTGCGCTCGGCATTCCACTTTTGCGGGGTCGCGATTTCCAGGCCACCGATCACAGTAAAGCACCGCTCGTCGCGATCGTCGACGAACCTTTAGCTCGTCGTTACTGGCCCGCCGGTGACGCGATCGGGCGTCGCATTCAGATCACCGGAGACCGGCAGTGGCTGACGATTGTCGGCATTGTCGGCGGCGTGAAGCACCTCAGCCTGATGGAAGAGAAGCGGCCGCATATTTACTTCGCGATGCAGCAGTATCCGTCGCCGCGCGCGTCGTTCGTCGTGCGCACGGATGGACCACCGTTGAGCGTTGCTCCTTCGTTCCGCGCGGCGATCAGGGAAATCGATCCTGACATGCCGCTGTATCTCGTGCGGCCAATGACGGAGATCATCGGACAAACACTCAGCACCCAGCGACTGACGAATTTCCTATTAACTGCGTTTGCGATTATTGCGTTGACGCTGGCGGCGGTCGGTATTTACAGCACGATGTCGGTTTACGTCGGCAGTCGCACGAAAGAGTTCGGGATCAGGCTCGCGCTCGGCGCGCAACCCGGTGCGCTACGAAGGGCAGTGATGCGGCAGGGGCTTTGGCTCACGGGTGTGGGCGTTGTGGTGGGAGTCGCGGGTGCGCTCGCGTTGACGCGGACGATCAAGAGTCTGCTGTTTGAAGTGAGTGCGACCGATCCGGTCGTGTTTATGGCGATACCGGTGTTGCTGGTGATGGTGTCGTTGCTTGCGTGTTACACGCCGGCACGAAGGGCCACCAAAGTAGATCCGTTAGAAGCCTTAAGGGACGAATGAGGCTATCCACAGATTGCACAGATTACACAGAAATATATCTGCGTAATCTGTGGATGGATCGAGAGTCATGAAACAAAATATTAGTTACGCCATTCGCACGTTGTTCAAGAACCGGGGCTTCACGATCACGGCGGTGTTGACGCTTGCGCTGGGAATCGGGGCGACCACCGCGATCTTCAGCGTGGTCTATGCGGTGTTCGAGCCGATGCCATATCCCAAAGCGGACCAACTCGTGATGGTGTGGACCATGATGCCGCGCGGCAGAAACTCTGTTGCTGCCGGCGACTTTCTCGAATGGCGACGACGAAGCACTTCCTTCCAGGATTTGAACGCGTGGAGTGGCGCCTCATTCAACGTCGCCACTGCAGATCGACCCGAAGAGATTGCGGGGGCACGTTGTACACCCGGGTTCTTCTCGATGCGAGGGCTGCCGCTCTTCCTCGGCCGCAACTTCCTTCCCGAAGAAGGCGAGCCGGGCAGGGATCACGTCGTGATTCTCAGTAATCGCGTGTGGAGCAAATACTTCAATTCCAATCGCGACCTCGTCGGCAAAGACATCCGGATGAACGGCGAGCCATACACAGTCGTCGGCATTCTTCCGCCGGGCCTGCACGATCGGCTCAGCTCGCAGGTGTGGGTGCCTATATCTTTCAAGCCTGAGGAGACAGCTCACGACACGAACTTCATGCCGGTGATGGCGCGCTTGAAAGACGGCGTCACAATCGAGCAGGCACAGGCCGAAATGAGTGGCATTGCGGCGCAACTTCAGCAGGAGTTTCCCCGGTCAAATGCGAATCGCGGTGTCAGCGTCGAGCCATTGCAGCTCAACTTCGTGACTGACTCAACGCGCCGCAATCTCTGGCTGCTGCTGGGCGCGGTCGGATTTCTGCTCTTGATTGGTTGCGTCAACGTGGCGAACCTGCTGCTGGCGCGCGGCACCTCTCGTCAAAAAGAGATCGCGGTAAGGGCGGCACTCGGCGCTTCGAGACCTCGTTTGTTCGCACAGTTTCTTACTGAGAGCCTGGTGCTGGCGGCGCTTGGTGGAGCCCTCGGCGTGTTTCTCGCACGAGCGATCATCGATGCCATCACCCTCGTGATGCCGCCGGTCGGTACGATGATTCCGTCAGAAGCCGATATCAGGATCAGTGTTCCGGTGTTGCTCTTCACGATCGGGGTCACAACAGTTGCCGGACTTTTGTTTGGGACTGCGCCTGCCTGGCAAGCAACGCGAGTCGATCTGAATGAGATTCTCCAACTGGGCGGCCGGAGCGGCAGTCGTGGCGTGAAGCGTAATGCTTTTCGTGCGCTCATCATCGCGGAGTTTGCCCTCGCACTCACGCTGCTGATGACGGGTGGTCTGGCGCTGAGAGGTTTCTGGAACCTCAACCGGATCGATCTCGGCATTCAAACGGACAATGTGCTGACGTTTCATCTGCCGGTCCCCGATAAACGCCTCGCTGGACCAGATCAAATCAGATCGTATTACGGGCAGATGCTGGAAAGAGTCCAGACTCTGCCTGGCGTAACGAAGGCGGCGTTGACAACTGGTTTTCCCGGTCTTGGCCCGGGGAATGGCGTGCGGTTCACGATTGTGGGCCAACCAGTCAATCCGCAAGCGCGCCTCGGCACAGGCGTTCGCATGGTTACACCGGAATACGTCGACACCCTCGGCATTCGGATGGTGAATGGCCGCAACCTCGACGAGCACGACACCGCCAACAGTGTGCGCGTTATCACCGTCAATGAATATTTCGTGAAGCAGTACCTGGCGGGAGCCGATCCGCTCACACAAAGAATTTCCTTTCCGGAACTCATTCCGAATGCGCCGCGAGGGAAGCCGGTCGAATGGCAGATTGTCGGCGTGTATCACAACCTTCGTGGGGCTGGATTTCGTGAAGACGATCCGGAGATCAACATTCCGTTTGCGCAGAACCCGTGGCCGCAGGCTTCGATCGCGCTAAAGACGAGCGGCGATCCGAGGGCGGTTATCAAGAGTGTTACGGCCGCAGTTAATGCAGTCGATCCGGATTTGCCACTGGAAGTGCAGACGGTCGACGAGATCGTGAGCGAGGCGCTCGCGATCGATCGTTTCAGTGTCGTGTTGTTTGCGAGCTTTGGAGCGCTCGGGCTGATCCTCGCGGCAGTCGGGATTTACGGCGTGATGGCTTTCGCGGTGGCGCAACGCACGCACGAGTTTGGCGTGCGCATGGCGCTCGGCGCGCAGCGCTCGCGCGTGGTCAGCATGGTCCTGAAAGAAGGGGCGTTGCTGGCGACGGTAGGAACGCTTATCGGGCTCGGCGGTGGTTATCTCGTGGGGCGTGCGATGCGATCGACTCTGTATGGCGTCGGTGCGTTCGATGTGAGTGCGTTCGTTGGTGTTTCGGCGTTGTTGCTGGCCGCAGCGCTGCTGGCGTGCTGGTTCCCGGCCCGGCGCGCCAGCCGCATCGAGCCGCTCGAGGCTCTCAGGTACGAGTAAGTTTATGAGAACTCTAATTCAGGACGTGCGTTACGGTCTGCGAGTGTTGCTGAAGACGCCTGCGTTCTCTCTCGTCGCGGTTATCTCGCTCGCACTCGGCATCGGATTGAACACGGCGATCTTCAGTGTCGTCAACGCCGTTCTCATTCGTCCGCTTCCAGTCGTGCAGAATCAGAACCGTCTGGTCTGGCTACGCGCGCCGATCTCGTATCCCGACTATCTCGATTATCGAAGCCAGGCGCAGGGTTTCGCCGGGATGGCGGCGATCACCGGCACGCAGGACTTCAGCGTCACGTCAGGAAGTGAGCCGGAGCTCGTTAAGGGCGAGTACGTCACTGCCAACTACTTCGACGTGTTGGGGGTCAGCGCCTCGATAGGACGTGCTTTTGTTGAAGAAGACGAGAAGACGAAAGCGCCAGTGGTCATTCTGAGCGAGCATCTCTGGCGAACGCGCTTCGCTTCAGACGCGAACATCGTCGGCCGTCAGATCTCATTAAACGGATCCGGTTTCACTGTCGTCGGCGTGATGCCGAAGAACTTCACCGGCACGGAAGTCGGGCTCAATCGCGAGCTATGGCTGCCGCTCTCGATGTTCCGAGTACTAAATCCGCCTGCGGCGGGGCGCGTTTTTGATCCTGGATCGGATCTATTCGAGAACCGGAATAGCCATTGGCTCGCCGTGTTCGCCCTCCTCAAACCTGACGTCTCGCGCGAGAGCGCCGGAAGTGAATTAACTGAAGTCGCCCGGCGTGTCGCCGCGAACTATCACGGCAGAGTTGAAGAAGAGACGCTCAGGAGCGTGCAACTGCTGCGGATGAGTGGCGGCATGGATCCGCGCGATCAAGAAGAGGTGTTACCTGTTGCGGGAATCGCGATGGGTGTAGTCGCGCTCGTGTTGGTGATCGCGTGCGCGAATATCGCCAGCCTGCTTTTGGCGCGCGCCGCGATTCGACGACGAGAAACGGCGATCCGGCAAGCACTCGGCGCCAGTAGACGTCGGCTCGTTCGCCAGTGGCTGACGGAGAGCGTATTGCTCGGCTGCGCGGGCGGTGCGGTTGGGTTGATACTGGCAGTGTGGGCCAATCAGCTTCTGATTTCACGACTCCAGTCGACACCTCTCGCGGCGCTCGATTTCAATCTGGATTATCGCGTACTCGCATTCACTCTCGTCGTCTCAGTTGTAACCGGAATTGTTTTTGGACTCGCGCCGGCGCTCCAGGCCTCGCGGCTGAACATCGTGATGGCGCTGAAGAGCGACGTCTTAAAAGTTTCTCATCGCTCCTACCTGCGCAATGTCTTCGTCACGGTCCAATTAATACTGTCCGTCGTGCTGCTTGTTGGATCCGGGCTTTTCATCCGCGCACTCCAGCGCGCCAGCTCAATCGATCCGGGTTTCGCCGTCGAGCGCGCACTGATGGCGCCGATCAATCTCGGGTTGTTGCGTTACGACAAGACCGCCGGCCAGGCCTTTTATCGCGACCTGCTGGCGAGAATGCAAACGCAACCCGGCGTTGAGCAGGCGACGCTCGTGCGGTTCCCGCAAATGGGCAGCTCCTTCGCGCAGTTTCAGATTTTTACAGAAGGAAGTGAACCGTCCGGCGAAGGCATGAGCACCGGCTTCAACGTCGTTGGCCCAAACTATTTCAAAACGATGGGAACTGCGTTGCTGCGCGGCCGTGAGTTTACGGACGCTGATCGCGACGGCGCGCCGGGCACGGCAATACTAAACGAAACACTTGCCGCAAGACTCTGGCCGAATGAAAACGCGCTCGGCAAACGCGTCAGCGTCAATGGACCAAAAGGTCCGTTTCTGGAAGTAGTCGGCATTGCACGCGACAGCAAGTATCGATCGCTCGGTGAGACGCCGCGTCCTTACGTCTACCTGCCGCTGAGCCAATCCTACGATCCGAAGATGACGCTCGTCGTGCGCACGACGGGCGAGCCAAAGGCCATCACACCGGCGGTGCGTGAACAGATTCGCGCACTGAATCCAAACCTTCCGATCGCAGACGTGCAGACGTTGCGTGAACAGTTAGAGCTCACGCTGCTGCCGTCGCGAATCGCGGCGTGGACTCTCGGCGGCTTTGGCGCTCTCGCTCTCTTGCTTGCAGGTATCGGGATCTACGGTGTCGTCTCTTATGGCGCGGCGCAGCGCACCCGCGAGATCGGAGTGCGGATGGCGTTGGGCGCGAAAGAGAGCGATGTACTCGGGCTCGTGCTTTGGGATGGCTTGATCGTAATCGGCGCGGGTCTCGCGATCGGATTGTTACTCGCCGCGGCTGCGACGCGCGTGATCGCGTCGTTCCTGTACGGCATCGGAGCGACCGATCCTTTGACGTTCGTGGCAGTGCCGTTGTTGCTGGGTGCTGTGGCACTCGTTGCTTCTTACATTCCGGCGCGGCGGGCGGTGAAAGTCGATCCGCTCGTGGCGCTCCGTTACGAGTAAGAGGTGATCCACAGATTTCGCAGATTACACAGAGAAAAATCTGTGAAATCTGTGGATGGTTTTGGGGACTGAGATGATTCAGGATCTCATTTACGGTTTACGGTGGTTACGGAAGAATCCGGGCTTCACGGTGCTGGCCGTGTTGATGCTCGCGGTTGGCATTGGCGTGAACACCGCGATGTTCAGCGTGATCAATGCGGTGCTGTTGCAGCCCCTGCCTTATCCCGAGCCGGATCGCATCGTGTGGATGAACGAGTCGGGACCGGAGGTCGCCAATCGTCACGTCTCATTTCCAAACTTCGTCGACTGGCGCGCGCGCAACTCGGTCTTCGAATCGATGTCGACGTTTCGCGGCTGGTCCGTGAATTTAATGGGCACTGACAAGCCCGAGGCTCTTGACGCGCGGCTCGTGACTGCCGACTACTTCCGTGTGATGCGCACGACGCCTTTGCTGGGCCGCGACTTCACCGCCGACGACGACAAGCCCGGCGCCGCGCCGGTCACGATCATCAGCTACGGATTCTGGCAACAACGATTCGCGGGCGATCCAAACATCGCCGGCAAGGAGATCCTGCTCGACGATAAGGTGCACACAATTATCGGCGTCTCGCGACCGGAGTTCATGCACCAGGGACCGCCGCCATTGTGGGGCCTGATGGGTCCGCTGGATTGGAAAAATCGTGACGTGCGCACCGCTGGAAACGTGATCGCGCGGTTAAAGCCCGGCGTGACGATCGATCAGGCGCGCGATGAGATGAACCGCATCGCGCAGCAGTTGCTACGGGAGCATCCGGTCGCAAATGGCGGCGCGAATGTCGTGAACGTCGTGTCCCTTCAGGACAGCATCACGAAGAAAGTCAGCATTGCTTTGAAGATACTGTTCGCCGCCGTCGGGCTCGTGTTGCTGATCGCGTGCGCGAACGTCGCGAATCTTTTGCTTGCTCGTGCGGCTGCGCGTCGTAAAGAGTTTGCCGTGCGTGCCGCGCTCGGCGCTTCGCGATACAGACTCGTGAGGCAGATGCTGATTGAGAGTCTCTTGCTGTCGAGCGCGGGTGGTGTGCTCGGGTTCTTTTTCGCTTCGTGGACCGTGGTGCTGCTTTCGCGCGTCGCACACGAGACAGTGCCACGCATGAGCGGCGTGCAGCTCAGCGGCAAAGTACTCGCCTTCAATATCGCAGTCTCATTGCTCACCGGACTGCTCTTCGGAGTACTGCCGGCGCTGCGCTCGTCGCAAACAAACTTACAAGACACGTTGAAAGACAGCAGCTCGACGACGACCGACAGCGGCGGTAAGCGATTACGCGGTACCCTTGTCGTCGCCGAAGTTGCTTTCTCGGTCGCATTGCTGGTCGGCGCGGGATTGTTAGTGAAGAGTCTTGTGCTGTTGTTGAGCGCCGACAACGGCTTCGATCCGAACAGCGTGCTCACCATGGAGCTCAAGGTTCCGGGCAGTCATGGCCGCAACCCCGCCGAGACCAACCGGCTACTGCACCGCGTGTTACAAGCCGCTCAAGCTCAGCCCGGCGTGCAAAAGGCGACGCTTTCAGTTGCGCTGCCGGGCATTCACGATGGCTGGCAAACCGATATCTCGGCCGAAGGTTACCGGCGCGTAACTAAAGGCGAGCTGATCAACGTCGACTGGTCCATCGTGACGCCGGATTACTTCGAGACGATGAAGATCCCGATCCTGCGCGGGCGCACGTTTACCGCGGACGAAGACGAAGAAGGCAAGCCGGTGGTCCTTGTCGACGAGAACCTCGCGCGGCGCTTCTGGCCCAACGAAGAAGCGCTCGGGAAGCACATCGCTTACGACAGTCCGACGCAGCACGAGATCATCGGCATCGTTCCTGCGGTAAGGACTTACGGCTCGGAAGAAAAGCCGCTCATCAGGATCTACACGCCGTTCGGCCGCATGCCGCAACGCGATGCGACGTTGTCGATTCGGGCGACTACTAGTGATGTGAAAGCATTAGCCGCGGGGATCGAGCGCGCGGTGCACGAGATCGATAAGGAGCTGCCGATCGCGGAAGTCGCGACGTTTGACGATATCCTCGCGCGTGAGTCTTCCACGCGTAGTTTCAACGCAATCCTTTTCTCGATCTTTGCGGCGCTCGCGCTCGTGCTCGCGGTGACGGGCGTTTACGGAGTGCTCGCTTACTCGGTTTCACAACGCACACACGAGGTCGGGATACGTATGGCGCTCGGCGCCGCGCATCGCGACGTGCTGCGACTGTTTATGGGCCAGGGAATGCGGCTCGTGTTTTTAGGCCTCGTGATCGGGTTGGGCGGCGCGTTTGCGCTCACGCGCTTAATGTCTAGTTTGCTGTTTGGAGTTTCGACGACTGATACGGCGACGTTTGTCGCGGTGGCGGTGGGATTGATGCTGGTGGGTGTGTTTGCGTGTTACCTGCCGGCGCGACGTGCGACGCGCGTCGATCCGCTGATCGCGCTGCGATATGAGTAATAGGTCCTATACGGCCGATTGGACTATTTCAGGAGCAATCGATGATCAATGAATTTCGTTTCGCATTGCGAGGGTTGTTGAAGCACCCCGGCTTTACGGCGATCGCCGTAATCATTCTCGCGCTCGGCATCGCCGCCACGACCGCTATCTTCAGCGTCGTGAACGGCGTGTTGCTGCGTCCGCTGCCGTTTCCCGAACCGGATCGATTGCTCGTCGTCAACGAGCTCAATACCCAGCAAGGTCCCGAGCCTTTCGAGCTGTCTTACCTGAACTGGCTCGACTTGCGACAACAGAGCAAGTCATTCGAGGACATCGCGGGCGTCGCGTTCTCGTCCGGCGTACTCAAGATTCAAGGCGAGCCGTCGCGTGTTCAGGTAATGAGCGTCTCGGCGAACCTGTTCCCGCTGTTGCGAGCACACGCAGCCCAAGGCCGCACGTTACTTCCCGACGACGACAAGCCGGGCGCGAATCGAGTTGTGGTGGTGAGTCAACGCTTCTGGCAACGCCATTTCGCGAACCAGTCGCTGAACAATCAGGGCATTAGTCTCGACGATGTCGGCTATGCCGTAGTCGGCGTGATGCCCGGCAGTTTTCAGTTTTCAGATGAAAAAGTCGAAATCTGGGCGCCGTTGAGCGTTGATGCTGACGCGCGTTTCTATAGGAATCGCGCGGTCCACTTCGTCACCGGCATCGCCAGAATCAAACCAGGCGTCACGCGCGCGCAAGCGTCGAATGAGTTGGCGACGATCTTCAGCGGCATTCAACAGGAACACGCTAAAGAAGACCCCGGCCATTCGCTCAGCACCGCCGGCTTGCAGGAACGGCTCACGGGAGACGTCAAGCCGGCGCTTTATGTTTTGCTCGGCGCCGTTATTTTTGTGTTGCTGATCGGCTGCGCGAATGTCGCGAACCTGCAGTGGGCGCGCGCGGCTTCACGCAGCCGAGAGATGGCGATTCGTATTGCGCTCGGTGCGAGCCGCTGGCGCGTGATCCGCCAGTCGTTAGTCGAGAGTTTGTTACTCGCATGTGTTGGCGGCGCGGTTGGGTTACTGCTCGCGATGTGGATTGTCACGTGGCTGTTGCTGCACTTGCCGGAAGGTTTTCCACGCGCGTCTGAAATCGGCATTGACACCGCGGTGTTTGGTTTCACGTTTGGCGTGTCGCTATTGACGGGCATCGTCTTCGGTCTCGCGCCTGCGATCCAAGCGGCGCGGAGCGACGTCAACGACGCGCTCAAATCAGGTGGAAAGGGGAGCATTAACTCCGGCAACAGGCTGCGGCGCGGGTTCGTCGTCGCTCAGGTTGCGCTGTCGCTGATGTTGTTTATCGGAGCTGGATTGCTCATTAAGAGTTTCTGGCGGCTCACGAATGTGAATCCCGGTTTTCAGCCCGATCACTTGTTGACCCTGCACGTCTCACTACCCGATCAGAAATATTCAGACGACGCGAAGGTGATCGAGTTCTTCCGGAACATGCCGCAGCGGCTGGCAACGCTGCCCGGTGTGAAAGCCGTCAGCGCTGTGAATCGTTTGCCGATTAGCGGCGGCGATCCGCACGGCGAATTAACGATCGAGGGCCGCACGTTCGCCGCGGGTGAAGCGCCGGGCGCCAGCTATCGCCGCATCCTGCCGAACTATTTCCGCGCGATGGGCATTCCGTTGCTTTATGGCCGCGAGTTTGACGATCGCGACACGGGCGGCAAGCCCGACGTCGTCATCGTCAATCAGAAGATGGCGCAGAGTTACTGGCCCAAGGGCGATGCTATCGGCAAACGGATCAAGATTGGACCACCGGAGAATGAGCCGTGGGTGACGATCGTGGGCGTGGTCGGCAACGTCAATCACACCGGGCTCGACGCCGAGCCGGATTTCGCGACTTACGAGCCGCATGCAAAGCGACCGTGGAGCAGTATGACGGTGCTCGTGCGGACAGTCGGCGATCCGCTCAGTCTGGCTGGTCCAGTGCAGCAGGAGCTGAAGACCGCAGAGAAAGACGTCCTGATTGAAGACGTCATCACGATGAGCCGGCGTCTCGATCTGTCAGTGGCGCCACAACGATTGAATCTCGTGTTGCTGGCGACGTTTGCTTTTATCGCGCTCGTGCTGGCGACTGCCGGGATTTATGGCGTGATGGCCCACTCGGTGGCGCAACGAACGCCCGAGATCGGTTTGCGCATGGCGCTCGGGGCGCAATTGCAGGACGTGATGAAGATGGTTCTGCGCAGCGGGATGTGGCTTGCGCTGCTGGGTATCGTGATTGGTTTGGCGGGCGCGTTTTTCCTGACCGGATTGATGAGCAAATTGCTGTTCGGTGTGACGCCGAGAGATGCGGTGACGTTTGCGAGCGTCGCCGGGATCTTGTTTGTGGTGGCGTTGCTGGCCTGTTACATCCCGGCGCGACGTGCGACGAAAGTCGATCCAACGATCGCGCTGCGGTATGAGTAATAAGACCTATAGGACGGATACGACCTATGATCAATGACATCCGCTATGCCCTCCGCATGTTGACGAAGAATCCCGCGTTTGCCGGCGTCGTGGTGCTCACGCTGGCACTCGGCATCGGCGCGAATGCCGCGATCTTTTCCCTCCTCGATCAGGTGCTGTTGCAGAGTTTGCCGGTCGCGAATCCGGAGCAGCTTGTGGTCCTGTCGGTATATGAGGCGAAGGAGCCGGACGTCGATAGCTCTTTCTCGTATCTGATGTACCAGGATCTGCGCGATCGGAACTCCGTTTTCTCGGGCGTGATCGCGCGTGGCGGCACGCAGATGAACGTCAGCTACGGCGACCAGACGGAGCGCGTGCGTGGCGAGCTTGTCAGTGGAAACTTTTACGAAGTGCTCGGCGTTCGCCCGTGGATCGGAAGGCTGTTCACGCAGGACGACGATCGCACGCCGCGCGCGCATCCGGTCGCGGTGTTGAGCTACAAGTTTTGGGAAAGCAGGTTCAATAAAGATCCGAACGTGGTCGGCAAGACGATACTCGTCAACGAACAACCCGTGACCGTGCTCGGCGTCACGCCGCCGGGCTTCTACGGCGTCGATCTCTCAAACAATCCTGACGTGCGTGTGCCGTTGATGATGACGCCGGTCTTCAATCCGGCGCCGCCGACGCGTCTGCAAAGCCGTCGTCTGCAATGGCTGAGCGTGATGGCGCGTCGCAAAGCGGATGTGTCTCCGGAACAGGCGCAGGCTTCGCTGAGTCTTACTTATCAACAGATTCGGGAGTCGGAAGCAGAACAATTAACTGCGAACGGCACGAAGGTCAATCGCGAGCGATTTATGGCGCAACGCATCGCTGCGATACCCGGCGATCAGGGACTTCGTCACCTGCAAATCGAGCTGCGCACTTCGTTGTGGTTGCTCTTCGGCGCGACGTGCGCGGTGTTGCTGATTCTTTGCGCGAACCTCGCCAACCTGATGATGGCGCGCGCCACCGTGCGCGCGCAGGAAATCACCGTGCGGCTCGCACTCGGCGCCGGACGCTTGCGCCTGCTGCGGCAGTGGCTGACTGAAGGTGTGGTCCTTTCGACGATCGGCGGCGTGGTCGGGATCTTCATCGCGCTCTGGATCAAAGCCGGCTTGATTGCGTTCATACCGCCTGATTACCGTCAAAATCTGAATGCGAGTTTCGACTGGCGCTTGTATGTGTTCATTCTCGGCGTGTCTCTTGTGCTGGGCATCGCTTTTAGTTTGGCGCCGGCGATTCAAGCGGCGCGACAGGTTTTTGCGCCGGGACTGCGAGTCGAGTCGCGCAGCTTTACGGCGTCGAGCAAGCTGCTGAGCCTGCGTAGTGGATTGATCCTGGTCCAGGTCGCCCTCTCGCTGCCGTTGCTCGTGAGTGCGGCGCTTTTATTAAGGACGCTGCAAAACCTGCGCGCGTTTGATACGGGCTTTGCCAAGGAGAACGTGCTGCTCGCCAGCATGAACCCCGCGCTCAACGGCTATTCGAAGGAACGCACGGCGGCTTTTTATGACGAGCTGATGGCGCGAACGCGTGCTTTGCCGGGCGTTAAGTTCGCCAGTCTTGCTTCCGATTCACCCATCTCCGGTGGCTGGGATCAAAACGGCATCCTGGTTGAAGGTTACACGCCGCGCGAAGGTGAGCGGATGACTTCCGACGTCACGTACGTTTCGAGTGATTACTTCAAAACACTCGAGATTCCTTTTCTCACGGGGCGCGATTTTGACGAGCGCGATCGTCTGGGCGCGCCGAAGGTCGTGATCGTCAACGAGAAGATGGCGAAGCACTACTTCGGCAACACGTCGAATGCGCTCGGGAAACGTATCGGGCTGGAAGATGTGCCTGACATGACGATCGTCGGCGTCGTCAAAGATGCTCAATATATAAATCTGCGCGAGAGTATGCGCCGGCATTTTTACGTGCCGACGACACAAGACTCGTCACTCACGAACCTGACCTTGCACGTTAAGACGTGGAGTGATCCGAATGCCGTTGCGGAACAGTTGCGCGCGCAATTGAAGTCGCTCGATCCACACCTGCCGCTTTACAACCTCAAGACGCTTTCGACCGAGATCGACGAGTCTCTGATCCAGGAGCGCATGGTGACGTGGCTCTCGACTGCCTTTGGATTACTCGCGACGTTGCTGACTGCGCTCGGGCTTTACGGGGTCTTGACGTTCTCAGTTGCGCGACGCACGCGCGAGATCGGGATTCGTGTCGCGCTCGGCGCGCAACGTCGCGATGTGTTCCGGTTGATCATGACCCGCGGCGTGATTCTGGTCGGCGTTGGCGTAGCGATCGGGCTTGGGGCCTCGTTTGCACTTTCACGATTCCTGCGCTCGCTGCTGTTTGGCGTCACGCCGAACAACGTGACGACGCTCCTCGGCGTTTCGATTGGATTGATCGCGGTTGCGCTCCTGGCCTGCTACATCCCGGCCCGTCGCGCGACGAAAGTCGATCCGCTCGTCGCGCTGCGATACGAGTAACGCGGATTAGATGGATTTTGAAATCGATTTACGCAGATCGGAGATAGGGATGTTCCAGGACATTCGCTACGCATTACGGGTTCTACTGAAGACGCGGCCGGAACGGCGTCGTGGTGGCGCTCGTCGCCGGCTACCTGCCGGCGCGACGTGCCGCGCGCGTGGATCCGATGACCGCGCTCAGGGATGAATAGTTCAGAGTTCAAGCTTTAGCTTGTGCTTTGGAAGAGTAGCCTAAAGGCTGAACTGCTGAACTCTAAACAAGAGGCATAATCATGAACACATTACTCCAGGACATCCGCTTTGGCGTGCGCATGCTGCTCAAATCGCCGAGCGTCAGCATCGTCGCCACTATCGCGCTCGCGCTCGGGATCGGCGCCAACACCGCGATCTTCAGCGTCGTGAACGCCGTGTTGCTGCGGCCGTTGCCGTTCCCGAATCCGGACTCGCTCGTCGCCGTGTGGGAAACCGCCCCGCAGCTCGGCCGGGTGCGCGGCTCGCATTCATACCCGAACTTCTTTGACTTCCGCGCGCAGAGCACCGTCTTCGAGCGAGTGTCTTGTTATCACAGCAGCGACTTCATCATGACCGGTCGCGGCGAGCCCGCGCGCCTGCAGGGCGGCGTGGTGACTACCGATCTCTTTCCGCTGCTCGGTATCCAGCCCGAGCTGGGCCGAACTTTTCTACCTGACGAAGATAAACCGACCGAGACGGGCCGTGTCGTGGTTCTCAGCCACGCCCTCTATCAACGACGCTTCGGCGCCGATCCGTCGATCCTGAACCAGTCGATCACGCTCGACGGTATTCGTTTTACGGTTGTCGGCGTGATGCCGCCGTCGTTCGAGTTTCCGGTGCAGAACGATCCGGTCGAGCTATGGACCACGATCGCCGGCGACGCTGCCGGAAAAGAGCCGATCACGGGCCAGCGCGGCGCGCACTTCCTGCGCGTGATCGGCCGCCTCAAGCCCGGTGTCACTCAGCAACAAGCGCAGGCGGAAATGGAGACGATAGGTGCACGTCTGGCCCAGCAGTATCCCGACACTAACACAAACAGGAGCTTGCGAATCGAGCCTGCTTTGACGGCGCTCGTCGGCGACGTGCGCCCCACCTTATTGATACTGCTGGGAGCCGTAGCCTGTGTGCTGCTGATCGCATGTGCGAACGTCGCGAACTTGCTGCTCGCGCGCGCCACCGGCCGTCACAAAGAGATGGCGATTCGCTCAGCACTCGGCGCGAGCCGCCTGCGAGTGGTGCGCCAGTTGTTGACCGAAAGCGTGTTGCTGTCGATCGTCGGCGGTGGTGTCGGGCTGTTGCTTGCAGTGTGGTGGTCCGATCTGCTCGTGGCGCTCGGAAAGGAAGACATTCCGCGCGCCGTTCACGTCGGGATGGATTGGCGCGTGCTCGGATTCACACTCGGCGTGTCGTTGTTAACCGGTCTGATCTTCGGACTCGCGCCCGCGTTTCATTCTTCAAAGACCGAGCTGGTCGAGACGCTGAAAGAAGGCGGGCGCGGAACGAGCGAGGGCGCGCGCCGCAATCGCGTGCGCAATGTTCTCGTCGTGGCAGAGCTGGCGATCGCGGTGGTCCTGTTAGTCGGCGCCGGATTGTTGATTCAAAGCCTCTGGCGTCTGCAAAGAGTGAACAGCGGTTTGCAGCCTGAGAACGTCCTGACCTTCAACGTCGTGTTGCCTGAGATCAAGTACAAGACCGAGAGGCAGGCGCAATTTTTCGTCGACTTGAAGCAACGACTGGAGACGACGCCCGGGGTTGTCTCGGCGAGCTGGATCTACCCGCTGCCGTTAAGCGACGATCGCTTCGTCATTTCTTTCGAGATCGACGGACGGCCGATGGCGCCCAAGGACCATCCTTCGGCTGACTTCTTTACCACGGGCGTCAATTACTTCAAGACGATGGGCATCCCCATCGTCAAAGGGCGCGACTTCGACGACCGCGACAAGCATGGTTCCACTCCCGTAGTTATCGTCACGGAAAAGTTTGCGCGCGATTTTTTCCCGAACGAAGACGTTGTGGGAAAGCGTATTCGTCCTGGCATTTCTACTTATGACGACGACGAAGACAGGTGGCGCGAGATTGTCGGCGTTGTGGGCGACGTCAGAAATCGCAGTCTGAGTACTGATCCGCCGCCGGCTTATTACGTGCCGCAAACGCAGGTTCCGTTTACGCAGCTCGTCGGCGTCGTCAAGACGAGTAATGAGCCGCGCAGTATTGTTTCGGCTGTAAACAAAGAGGTCTCGGCTATGGACCAGGACGTGCCGGTGTTTGCAGTGAAGACAATGGAAGAATACATGTCGACGTCGGTTGCCGGACCGCGCTTCAGCACGACGTTGCTCTCGATTTTTGCGGCCGTCGCGCTCGTGCTGACAGTTGTCGGGTTGTACGGCGTGATGAGTTACTCGGTGGCGCAACGCACGAACGAGATCGGGATCCGGCTCGCGCTGGGAGCCCAATCGCGCGATGTGTTGCTGATGATCGTCAAACAAGGGGGGACGCTCATTGGGCTCGGACTTGTGATTGGACTGGCGGGCGCGTATGCGCTGACGCGTTTGATCACGAGCTGGTTGTTTGGAGTGACGGCGAAGGATCCGTTTACGTTTGCGGCAGTGGCGGTGTTGCTGGCGATTGTCGCGTTGCTGGCGTGCTATATACCGGCGCTGCGCGCGACGAAGGTTGATCCAATGCACGCCCTCCGTTGCGAATGATCCGGTCCACAGATTCCGCAGATTACACAGAATATTTCTGTGTAATCTGTGGATGGATTGAGAGGTGTTGCATGGTGGCTGACATCAAGTTTGGCGTGCGGATGCTTTTGAAAAGTCCGTTGACGACGTTTGTGGCGTTGTTTGCGCTCACGCTCGGCATTGGCGCGAACACTGCGATCTTCAGCGTCGTCAATAGCGTGTTGTTGCGCAGCTTTCCTTACAAGGATCCGGAGCAGCTCGCGCTCGTGTGGGAAAGGCGACAGGGCGGGCGCACCGATCAGAACGTCATCAACCTCGGCAACTTCTCCGATTGGAAGGAACAGAACAGCGTCTTCGCCGACATGGCGTTCTTTCTGGACACCAGCCGCAATCTGACGGGCGACGGAGAGCCGGAAGAGATCACGGGCCAGCTTGCCTCCACCAATCTCTTCTCCGTGCTCGGCGCAAACCCCATCCTGGGTCGCACTTTCGCCGCGGACGATGGACGCGAGGGACAGCCGCGCGTGCTCGTCATGAGCTATGGTCTGTGGCAGCGACGCTTCGGCGGCGACCAGCAGATCGTGGGGCGACAGATTCTGGTCAACGAACAACCCGCCACCGTCATCGGCGTGATGCCGGCCACGTTTGGCTGGCACATTCAACGTAACTCACGCGCCCGAAAGCCCGCCGACATCTGGATGCCGCTACAGATCACGAACGATCTGCGCCAGCGTCGCGGCCGCTTCGCGTCTGCGGTGGCGCGTCTCAAGCTCGGCGTCACGATGGACCAGGCACAGCGCGAGATGCAGACGATCGGCGCGCGGCTCGAACAGCAGTATCCCGACTTCAACACCGGCTGGAACGTGAACGTCGTGCCACTGCGCACGCAAGTGACCGGCGAAATCAGGCGCCCGTTGCTGATCCTTTTCGGCGCAGTGGGTTTTGTACTTCTGATCGCATGTGCGAACGTCGCGAACCTCTTGCTGGCGCGAGCGAGCGCACGACGAAAAGAGATCGCGGTGCGTGCGGGACTGGGCGCGAGTCGCTGGCGCATCGCGCGGCAGTTGCTGACGGAGAGCGTGATCCTCTCGCTGCTTGGCGGCACGCTCGGCGTGCTCGTCGCCTGGTGGGGCACAAGAACGCTCGTCGCGCTGAGTCCACCCCAGCTAATTGATTTAAAAACTGTAGGCGTCAGTCTGCCTGTGCTCGGCTTCACTCTCGGCCTGTCTGTACTCACCGGCATTGTTTTTGGACTTGTGCCCGCGCTCGAAGCAACACGCTTCAACCTTCAGGGCTCGCTGAAGGAAGGCGGCAAGAGTGTGGGCGGGAGCACCGGCAGTCATTTCGTGCGCAGCGTGTTTGTCGTGGCTCAGGTCGCACTCGCGCTCGTGTTGCTCGTCGGCGCCGGATTGCTGGTTAAGAGTCTCAGTCGCCTACAGGCAGTCGAGACAGGCTTCAATCCCAGTAACCTGCTCGCGATGCGCGTGAACGTGCTGCCGCGGAAGTACGACACGGACCAGAAGCGCATCAACTTCTTCAAACAAGCAGTGGACCAGATGAAAACGATTCCCGGTGTTGAGGCGGTGGGCGCGATCGATACGCCTCCTTTTACCGGTCTGTACAGCGGTACGGGTGTCGACGTCGACGGTCAGAAACTGCCGCCCGATCAGGAATTGAATACGGGCGTGAATGTTACTGACGCCGGTTACTTTCAGACGATGCAGATCCCTTTGAAACTCGGAAGGCTCTACACGGATCAGGAAGTGACTGAAATGCGGCACGTCGTGGTCGTCAACGAGACGTTCGTGCAGAAAAACCTGGGCGGCCGGAACCCGTTGGGCCACAAGCTCACCATCTACATGAAAGAGGAGAACGTGCCGTGCGAGATCATCGGCGTCGTCGCGGATCACAGGCATCTCGGACTCGACGTTCCGATCGAGCCGATGATCTACTGGCCTCACGCCGAGCTGGTCTATCCGGGCATGACGTTGATGTTGCGCACGCATGGCGATGCGAATGCGGTTGCCGGCGCGGCGCGCAACGTCATTCACACACTCGATCCACAACAACCGATCAGTGAAGTGAATACGATGGAGACGCTGCTCTCGACTTCAGTGGCGCGCGCCCGATTCAGCGCGTCGCTGCTGACAGTTTTTTCGTTGGTAGCGCTCGTGATGGCGGCGGTCGGGATTTACGGTGTGATGTCTTAACGAAGCTCAGCGGCTGGCGCGTTTCGAACGAGAAGCGCAGTTGTTGGCGGCGCTAAACCATCCAAATATTGCGGCCATCCATGGTGTCGAAGAACACCAGGGCAAGCCGTTTCTGGTGATGGAACTTGTCGAAGGTGAAACGCTTGAGGATCATTTGCTGGCCGGAGAACTACCGATTGCAGATGCGTTGCGCCTGGCGTTACAGATTGCCGAGGCCCTCAAAGCCGCTCACAAACGGGGAATCATTCATAGAGATCTCAAACCGGCAAATATCAAAATCACGCCGGACGGCCTAATCAAAGTACTGGACTTCGGATTGGCCAAACAGTTTCAGGGTACAAGTAAAGAAATTGATACTGAGGCTGCGACCCTTCATGCTTTAACGATGGCCGGGGGAGTCATCGGCACTCCCGCTTACATGTCACCGGAACAAGCACTGGGCCAAGTCGCAGACAAACGGGCTGACCTCTTTTCTTTCGGCGCCATTCTCTATGAAATGTTGACGGCGCAAAGAGCCTTCTCCGGTCCGACACTGGCGGCCATCACACACGCTGTTCTCTCAACCAATCCTACTTCACCGCGACGACTGCGACCGGCTATTCCTGTCGAACTGGACGCGGCAGTGATGAAGTCGTTGAATAAGAAACAGGAACTTCGCCAGCAAGATGCTGATGAGCTCTGCCGGGATCTGGGCCAGATGTATGCGACTCTGACTTCGCAATCAGTAGCTCTCACGAACTCGCCAGGTCGAGCATTTCGCAATCTTGCCTGGCGTTTCAAAACCTGGAAGACGGAACACCATCGAGCAGCTTTAATCGCCGCGGCGTTAGTGGTCGTGGTCATAGTCGGCGCCGTTGCTACAGTCGCTCTCAAACGGCGCGCAGTGGCAGTCGCTGGGCCCAGTGCGGTCGTCAGCTTGAAGCCGCTTGACGCCAACGCCAGCACCTACGAACTGTTCCAGCAAGGATCGGCTTTTTTGGAACGCTACGACAAAGAGGAAAACCTGAACGGTGCGATGCAGGACTTTCAAAACGCGCTCGCCAAAGATCCGAACTATTCGCCGGCGTACGCCGGACTCGGCCTGGCCTACCTACTGAAGTACCTGGTGAACCGCGATAAGCAGTTGGTTGATACTGCTTTCTCAAACGCGAAGCAGGCCGTCGACCTTAATGGGCAGCTCGCCGATAACCGAGTGACCCTCGGACGGGTGTTGGTCGAAAAGGGCGAGTATGACAAGGCCGAAGTTGAGTTGAAGCAGGCGTTGAATCTCGACCCTCTCAATGCCGGTGCGCATCGCGGGCTCGGGGATCTTGAGCGAGGTAAAAAGAAGTGGGCGGAGGCGGAGGCTCTTTACAAGAAAGCAATAGAACTCCGCCCGAACGATTGGGACCTGCGTCTTGCGCTGGGCAACTTCTATTTCCGCCAATCGCGCTACGCTGAAGCAGAACAGGCGTTTGCAGAGGTGACCCGGTTGGTGCCGGACTGCTACTTGGGTTACCGCAATCTCGGCGTCGCTTATCACATGCAAGCCCGCTTTGCGGAGGCCTCGGCTGAATTTCAAAAAGCGTTGAAGATCAAACCATCAGCCATCACTTATTCGAATCTTGGGACGAGCCTCTTTTTTCAAGGTCTTTACAGACAGTCAGTTGTTGCAATGGAGAAGGCCGTCGAGTTGGGAGCGAATAACACACAAAACTGGATTAACCTGGGCGACGCCTACCGGTGGACACCTGGCAATGAGGACAAAGCTAAAGATGCCTATCGAACAGCCATGGGTATGATTCGAGACGAGCTGGCAGCCAAACCAAACGATGCCGATCTAAGAAGCCGGCTCGCTCTCTGCATGGCGAAGATTGGCGAGAAGAAAGAGGCTTTGGCGGAGGCCGCGGCGGCAGAAGCGCTGGACAGGACCGCCTCGGTTTTGTCGCGGCTGGTGACAGTTTACGAAATTTGCCGGCAAAGAAAGCAAGCGCTCGATACTATGGCGGCAGCCTTGAAAGCAGGATATTCAATCGACGAATTTCGCCGTGATCCGGAGTTGTTGGAACTCAGAAAAGATCCCGGCTTTCTCAAGCTCGTTGCGACGCCTTAGGACCAACCATAAATAGAGAGGTGTGGTCCGCAACGGTTTACCACCAGGTGGTTTTCGGCTCTCACCGAGAAACCGCCACAACAGAAAGGATGCTCCCATGCCTACAAATTATTCCCTAGACGTCGCTTTTTCATCTACCACACGCTCGATACCAAATAACTCCACGCGGCCGATCCTGGCCATGGGCTATGGGTTTTCAGAACAGGCGCCGGGAGGTAGCTGGGAAGAGGAGGGCCAGGGCGTTCTGGCTGTGAGAGCCGGCTCCCCGGTTGTTTTCACTGCGTTTGATACAGCACCTGGCAATGCCCAGAAGGTTGCGACTTTCGAGGTCGACTTTCCCAATGACAATAATCCCTTCGTGGATGAAAATGGCAATCCGATAGGGACTCCGGCTTCTATAGTGGTCACTGGCAACAACATAAATAGCCAGCACGGTCAAAGCGCGGGTTGCAACGTGGTCGGCTTGTATTCGATGATCGGTCCTTACTACATCAAGTCTTCGGCTATCGGCTCAACGATCGTATGCACGGTCAAAATCACACTGCGCAATGGACAACTATTTCAAGTTGATCCCGAGATGCAGGTAGAAGGCGGCGGCGTTGAGGTTGGTAAATCGACTTACGCCACTTAAGTTACGAAACCAGTTCATCATGCGAAACCAAACTGAATGCTGATTAGACGCGGCGGTCGGCGTTTCCAGCAGGAGCGCGAGAGAAGAGCGCTTTCAGGGCAGCTTGGGCAACGCATCCGAGAGCATCATCTCGATGGGGCATCAAACATCTCTGAGAAGTCACTGCTTCTAGTATTCACGAAGGCCGACTTGTTGTTTATTTCCAGGTCGCGTAATGACTACAGGAGTTGATCGCCGGCTACACATTTCCTCAACGGTGGCGGCTTACAGCCGTCGTGTGGTCTGACGGTCGTAGGCGGTGATCCGGCATGATCTGCGACGTACTTTTGCAACCGAGTTGCGAGGGGACAAGTGCATGAGTACGACATTTCTGATCTACTCGGCCATACGATCCAAAGCGTCACGGGCACATACGCACGCATTACACCCGAGGCGCTGCAAGATGCAGTCAACAGACTCACAGAACCGCGAGGCGCTGTGATCCAATTCAAAAGGAAGGCCAGCTAAAAAAGTGTCACCATCTTAGCCCCCTTTTCACTTTTGGGGCTGAGGTCATTCCCAGGCTAAGTGAGAAACCGCGTGAAAACCGTAGGAAAGTAATGGTGCCGAGGGCGGGAGTCGAACCCGCACGTCCTTTCGGACAACGGATTTTAAGTCCGCAGCGTCTGCCATTCCGCCACCCCGGCATGTTGTCCGTGAGGTTCAATATACCAAGTCTTTGCTCTTGCGGTTAGTTGAGATGCGTGACTCGTTTATCCGGCGTTCTTCAAAATTCGAGACCGCGCACCACAAATCTGTAATGTGATTCCCACTCTGTTTATAAGAGTGCATTGAGGTCCGTCTATCAGTTAGGAAATATTTGTGATGCGAATATTCATCGCAATTTCGATTGCGATGTCGCTCAATGATCTTTGCAACCATTGCTGACCCGCATGCGTATGAGTCTGTTCGTCGGTGAGTTTTCAGCAGCTCTGCTCACGGTCAATTATTTGCGATGAAAAATTTAAAGATGACATTAAGTCTTGACAGGTTCGCGTTGCGAACTTAGTATATGCGCCGCTGCCGCATACGAGGGATAAGAAGTGGGCGTCTTGTCCTTGCCAGAAACTACGAGGGTTCGCTCAGCAGTCGTCCCGGTAATATGAATTAATATAGTCCGATACGATTAGTTGAACTCACATCGTAGATTACTCCCCGATATTGTGGTCTCCCTAAGTTGCTTGAAATGTTGTATTCGCCATTAGAAAAATAGCATCTCATTGCAACGCCCTGTGTTGGTCCTAGTTAGCACACTTCTGCGAGCGCTTTCGACCCCGACCATTGCGGATTGTGATCGGAAGTCAACTGCAGCATGGCCCATCCTTTTATTTCGCTCGTCGTGACGGCGGAAGAAGAAGTCGTCGACTTGGCTTCTTTGCCTGTCTCGACGGTCAGGATGTAAATCACTGGAATCTTCATTGCGGTCATAAATCAATATCGCGGTCATGTAATCGTGGAACTAAATTCGGTTCGGAAAGTGTATTAGCGGGTCAAAGACGATGTTGGCTGTAAGCGCGTTGAAAGCAAGACATGTCCTTTCGATTCAGGACTTTAGTCCAGACGACATCTTGAAGATTGTCGAGAAAGCGGTGGCGTTCAAAGCAACGCCAGACACTGATTTCAGGCCACTTCAAGGACGGACCATCGGAATCTATTTCAAAGGGTCTTCCACGCGCACGCGAACTTCTTTTACCGTCGCCGCGCACCGTCTCGGCGCGCAAACAATCACTTACGGATCCGCTGATCTCCAGTTAGCTACAGGAGAGACTATCGAAGACACCGCCAGGGTCTTGTCCGGTTTCTTAGGGGCCCTCGTTATACGAAGCAACGGTCCCTTGACCGAAATGCAGCGCTTCGCCTCGCAGGCAAGGATGCCGATCGTCAATGCGATGAGCGACAACGAGCACCCTACGCAAGCAATCGCGGATCTCGCGACCATTCTCGATGAGCGCGGCCGGCTGGACGGCATTCACATACTTTATCTGGGCGAAGGAAATAACACTGCGGCATCTTTGGCTCTTGCCGTTTCGTTGATCCCTGGCATGCAACTCACTTTAGTGACGCCAGCCGGCTACGGACTTGCAAACGACATTCTCGAGACTGCTCAGGTCCTGGGCCAAAAATGCGGCGCTGTCATTAAGCAGCACCATGACGTTAACAATCTGCCTGGCAACGTCGACGTCGTCTACACGACGCGCTGGCAGACCATGGGCGAGCCGAAGCAGGACCCAAACTGGAAAACAAAATTTGAGCATTTCGGTGTGACTTCGAACTTGATGAAGCGAGTGTCTAAAGACAAAACGATTTTTCTACATGATTTACCCGCGGTCCGAAATGAGGATGTGACGGACGAAGTTTTGGACGGCGAGAAAAGCCGAGCCTTCCGTCAGTCAGAATACAAATTGTTCGGCGCAATGGCCGTACTTTCCTGGTGCGTCGGCGCCATCTGAGGCGCTGATAGCCAGTTATTAAAAGTTTTCGTTTCCCCCTTGCGTTGCTGCTTAGTGGGAGCTCGTGCTGGGACCTTATCCCTGTTTTGGTCCCAATCTGCGAGTTCGTCACTACGCGTCTCACTATTTCTCATTTCAATAAAAGTCGCCCTGGTGCGACATGCGGTAGCTGTGCACGGCAATCACCTCGGTTCCCGTCATAACCATCCAACAAACACACCATCGAAAGGAAAACCAACGGCAATGACTAGAGATGAAAATGAAGACAACACTATCTACAAAGTTGTGTTGAATCACGAAGAACAGTACTCAATTTGGCCCGCCGATCGACAGAACGCACTGGGCTGGAAAGATGCCGGCAAGACTGGTCCAAAAGCCGAATGTCTTGCTTACATCAAAGAAGTATGGACCGACATGCGGCCACTCAGTTTGAGAAAGAAGATGGAAGAGATGGCGGTCAATTAAAGCGCTTACACTTTTCCAGAAACACCTTCCCCGCGACTCTTATCCTTCCGCGTTAAATACACACATGATTACCTGCGACTGACTTCTTTCAGTAGCTGAGGTTTCTGATGAGTTCAATACCTGCACCTGAGCAAAAGGTGGCTGTTCTTCCTGTCGTCCCATCCAAAGTCGGCTTTCGAATCTGGGAGCTGGTAAATGGTTATTTGCCGGGAGTCTTAATGCTCGGAAGCGTGATTCTGTTTGCACTGCTGGCGCTGAATCAGCAAAACCCGCCGCAAGCAGTGGCGGCGAGTGCTCCGCCTGATCAGTTTTCATCCGCTCGAGCCTTCACGCATGTGGAGGTTATCGGTCGAGCACCGCATGAGATCGGATCAGCGGAACATGAAGTAGTTCGCGATTACATAATGAGCCAGTTGACGGCATTGGGCGTCGTTCCTCAGGTACAGAAAACGACTGCGTTTACCACCAGAAGAGGCATTGCGGAAGGTGGTACCGTGGAAAATATCGTGGCGCGACTGAATGGGACCAACAACAGCCGTGCCTTGTTACTCGTAAGTCACTACGATTCTGTTCCTACCGGACCAGGAGCCAGCGACAACGGAACCGGCGTCGCGAGCCTGCTCGAAACGTTACGGGCGCTGAAATCACAAGCGCCCTTGACGAACGACGTGATCTTCCTGTTCACGGATGGAGAAGAAGTCGGACTGTTGGGCGCTAGTGCGTTCATCGACGAGCATCCCTGGGCCAAAGATGTCGGGCTCGTGCTCAATTTTGACTCGCGCGGAAACTCCGGTCCGTCGATCATGTTCGAAACCTCGAACCAGAATGGATGGCTGGTAAGTGAGCTTGCGACGGCCGCTCCGTACCCGGTCGGAAACTCGCTTTCCTACGACGTCTATAGACTGTTGCCCAACGACACTGATTTCACGGCGTTGCGAGATTCAAAGCTGCCCGGCATGAACTTCGCATTCATCGAAGGTCTGACGCGCTACCACACTCAACTCGATTCAGTGAGCAATGTGGACCAACGCAGCCTTCAGCATCATGGCAGTAACGCACTCGCCCTGACGCGTCATTTCGGCGATATGAATCTGGCGCAGGTCAGGAAACAAAACGCGGTTTACTTCAATATCCCCGGCTCAATCCTCATTCACTACTCGAGCTTCTGGATCATACCGTTGACAGTGTTTGTCGCCGCCGTGTTCGTGGCGGTGATCGTCTACGGCTTGAGAAAAAAGCAACTGAGCATGGGTGGCATGGCGATGGGGTTCCTCGCCTGCCTGCTGAGCATCATTGTGGTTGCGGCCGTGGTATTCGGCATCTGGTTTTTGATAAGCATCACTACCGTCGCTTATTCGCGGATGCCGTTTGGCGATACGTATAACAGCACTCTTTACCTCGTGGGATTCAGCGCGTTGACTATCGCCCTGGTCGCCACTGTCTACATGCTCTTTCGACGAAAGATCAGATCCGAGAATCTCTGGATCGGTGGGCTTTTGTGGTTCCTTATCATGCTCGTGCTGAGCGCTCTCTTTTTGCCGGGAGGCACGTATCTCTTCACCTGGCCTTTGCTCTTTGGCCTGCTCGGACTGGCGGCTACGTTTGTTTTAAGGACGCGAGCCGTGGATAACGACGAGAACCTGCCGCTGAAACTGGCGATCGTCTTTTCGATAAGCGCGATCCCGGGCGTGCTCCTGCTGGTGCCTTTGATAGGTCAAATCTTTACGGCTTTGACGGTGCAAGTGGTCTTCATTCCGATGGTCTTCGTGGTGTTGCTGCTCTGGTCGCTGAGTCCATTGCTGGACCAATTGACTGCACGCCGCCGGTGGCTGTTGTCGGGTGTGATGCTCGCCGTCAGCTTTGTTTTCATCGGCCTGGGCGGGCTTACCGCAGGATTCGATAGGAATCATCCACAGCCATATCACGTGGTTTACGGTTTTGACGCCGATAGCGGCAAAGCGGTATGGGCCAGTGCCGCAGGCAATCCGGGCAAATGGGCGTCGCAATTCTTTGCCGCCGGCGCACAAAGAGGGCCGTTGGACCTGTATTTCTACAAGAATCCGCGTCAATTCCTTACCAGCCAGGCGCCAGTAACACCATTGCCGACACCCGAAGTCACTCTGGTGAGCGATAAGAAAATGGAAAACGGCAGTCGCGCGCTGCGTTTACATATCACCGCACCCGAGCAGAACACTTCCGTCTTCATCAACGTCAGCGGCACGGCAAAGACGACCCAGGCTTCTGTAAACGGCAAAGAAGTCAAAACTGTTGGACCAAATTCAACTACTGAAATGGGAACAGACTGGGGCATGCGCTACTACGCGCCGCACGATCCAGGGATCGATCTCGACCTGGTCCTGGAATCTGCTGCGGCGGTCAAGGTGCGCTTGATCGGGCTGTCGCATGGGCTTCCCAACATTCCGAATACTCCGGCAAGCAACCGGCCGGATTACGTGATACCCGCGCCTTTCATGCTGAGTGATTCAACTATGGTTTCCAGGACCTTCTCCTTTAACTAGTCTCGCGGCTTACCTTGAAGTGGGAATCGCACTCGATTCCCCACTTCATGGTTTTGACCGGGTCGACACCTCCTTGTACTGGCCCGGTCAAGTTCGAGCAGTAATCTCACCTGCCGCAGCTTAAGTCTTCTCACAATTGTTAACACCGAAGAGCGTCGACAAGACAAGGTTGGCGATTTATGTCAATCGAAGTATTCAAATACAACGAAGAATTCTTACCGTCGAAAACGCGCAGAGCGGAGGGGGCTCGTTCAATTCCCGAATACTCGACTCTGGTCGACGTGTTGCGGCATTGGGCGGCTCGAAAACCGGATCGTGTGTCGCACAGTTTTCTGGTTGATGGTGAGAATGAAGTCGTCACGCTGACTTACGCAGAGCTTGAACAGCGCGCCATGTCCATCGCGGCGTTGCTGCAAAGTATCAATGCGGCCGGTCAACGCGTGTTACTACTCGATCCGCCAGGACTCGAATACATCGCAGCATTCTTCGGTTGTCTCTATGCGGGGGCGATTGCCGTACCTGCCTATCCGCCACGCATGAATCGCTCGTTTTCGCGATTACAGGAAATTGTTAACGACGCGCGACCAGTCGCAGCTTTGACGACGGCCTCGATTCTCGCGAAAGCCGACCAGCTCTTCGAACAGGCGCCGGAGCTGAAGAAGCTCGGTTGGATCACTACTGACAACGTCAGCTCTCAATACGCAAAGCACTGGCGCGAACCACGCATCGACGGATCCACGCTCGCGTTCCTGCAGTACACCTCCGGCTCGACTTCTTCTCCCAAGGGCGTGATGGTGAGCCACGGCAATCTGCTCAGCAACCAGCGCACGATTCGCGCGGTGTTCAGACAAAGCGAAGAGTCGATCATCGTCGGCTGGTTGCCGCTTTATCACGACATGGGGCTCATCGGTAACATGCTGCAGCCGCTATTTCTCGGCGCGCAATGCATCCTGATGTCGCCGGTAGCTTTCCTCCAGCGTCCGGTGCGTTGGCTGCAGGCAATCTCTAACTATCGCGCGACGACGAGTGGAGGTCCGAATTTCGCATTCGATCTTTGCGTTAAAAGAATCGCCCCCGAAGAGCGCGAACTGTTGGATCTGAGCAGTTGGACCGTAGCCTTCAACGGCGCCGAACCCATTCGCGCCGGTACGCTCAGGCGCTTCGCCGAAGCTTTTGCGCCCTGCGGCTTCAGACCTGAAGCTTTCTATCCCTGTTACGGTCTTGCCGAGGCGACGTTGCTGGTTTCGGGTAAACAAAATTCAGGACCACCCGTCGTCAGGGAAGTTAGTGGAGAACAGCTCAAGAAGAATCGCATCGCTGGGAGTGTTAACGGAGATCGGGTCAGCCTCGTGAGCAGCGGCGGCAGTTTGGAAGACGTTCTCATAGTCGATCCTGAGACCTGCATTCCGTGCGCGCCTGCCGAGGTGGGTGAAGTTTGGGTTTCTGGTCCATCCGTGGCCCAGGGTTATTGGAACCGGCCTGACGAAAGCGACCGCACGTTCAAGGCGCACGTCGCCGGCAGCGGAGCGGGACCCTTTCTGCGCACAGGCGACTTAGGATTCGTCGACGACGGCGAGCTGTTCATCACCGGACGCCTGAAGGATCTGATGATATTCCGCGGACTGAATTACTACCCGCAGGATGTCGAAGCAACGGTTGAAAGGGCGCACGAGCAGTTGCGGCCGTTAGGCGCGGCGTTCTCGGCGACGGTTGATAACGAAGAACGGTTGGTAATCGTTCAGGAATTGTCGCCTCGTTGCGCGTCGGGCTTTCCGGAAATCGGCGAAGCAATCGTGCAGGCAGTGGCTGAAGAACACGAGCTGCAAGTGTACGCGCTGTTGCTTCTCAAAGCCGGCTCGATTCCGATGACTTCGAGCGGGAAGATTCGCAGGCAGGAGTGCCGCTCGCGTTTTCTCGCCAATACGCTGGAGCCGGTTTTTGATTGGCGCGCTAACGTACCCGCCGGTAGTTATCAGAACTCTAATTCGCGACGGTTATTTGGAAGCATTGCAGAGCTCGAAGCATGGTTGAAAGTGACGGTCGCCGGGCGTTTGGGGCTCGACGGTTCGCGTGTCGACGCAAACCAGAAACTATCGACCTATGCCATCGATTCCTTGCTGGCAGTGGAACTGGCCCACACCATCGAAGCAACCACGGGTGTTAGTCTTTCACTCGCGACTTTCCTGCAACAAGTCAGCATCGGCGAGCTCGCGATCGAGATAAGTGCGCGGGCGGCGGACTCCAACTCAATCTCGGCAGGTTCAGCGCGGGCTGAGTATTTGCCTTCGTTCGGGCAGCAGGCCCTCTGGTTTCTTCAGCAGTTAGAGCCCGAGAGCTCCGCTTACAACATCGCGCGTGCGTTGCGCTTTCGCGGGCCGCTAAACCGGACGGCGTTGCGCCACGCGTTCCAGGAATGCGTGAACCGTCATGCCGTTTTGCGAACTGCTTTCTCGGGCGACGGGAGACAACCTACCTGCAAAGTTCGCGAGGACATTGAAGTCAGTTTTGTGGAACAGGATGCTTCGCGTTGGAGCGAGGCTTTACTCGCCGAGCGTTTGAGCGCCGCAGCGCACGAACCTTTCGATCTTGAAAAGGACGTGTTGTTGCGTGTCAGTTTGTTCGAGCGCGCGCCGGAGGAGCACGTGCTGCTGCTTACGGTGCATCACATCGCCGCCGATCTGTGGTCCATGGGAGTGCTCTTCAACGAGATCGTGCTTAGTTACGAAGCTGCGCTTTCCGGTAACCAATCGATCTTGCCGCCACTCGCTTTAGAGTACGCGGACTACACAAACTGGCAGCGCGTCATGCTGTCAGGTGAAGAAGGTGAACGGCTCTGGACTTACTGGCAACAAGAGTTGAGCGGCGATCAGCCGGTTGTAGAGCTGCCGACGGACAAACCGCGGCCTGCGGTTCAGACCTTCCAGGGCAAGTCTCACAATTTCAAGTTGCCGCGTGAGCTAACGCGTCGGCTCAAAGCGCTGGCCGGTGAACGCGGAGCGACGCTTTACATGACGCTCCTGGCGAGCTTTGAAGTCTTTCTTTATCACTACACCGGACAGAAAGACGTCCTCGTCGGTTCGCCGGTGTCGGGTCGCAGTCGCGTCGATTTCAAGAAGTTGGTCGGCTACTTCGTGAACCCTCTCGTGATGCGCGCTGATCTCTCGGGCCGGCCGTCGTTCGATTCCTTTCTCGAGCAAGTTCGGCAAACGACGGTTGAAGCCCTGGTCCATCAGGAGTTGCCGTTCCCGCTTCTCGTCGAACGCCTCCAGCCGGATCGCGATCTCAGTCGCTCCCCGATTTTTCAGGTCATGTTCGTGATGCAGAACATGCAGTCGCCGGGCGATATCCCGCTCTCGTCTTTTGCCCTCGGCGCGCAGGGTGTGCCGGTGACGGTGGGTCCGTTGACTTTCGAGTCGGTGCCGCTGGAGCAACGTATAGCCCAGTTTGACCTGACGTTGATGATGGCAGAGACGGGCGACGAGCTGAGTGGGTGCTTCGAATACAGCACCGACCTGTTTGACGCTCACACGATTGAGCGCATGGCCGAGCACTTCTGCACTCTGCTGCAGAGCATCGTCGATTTCCCCGAGCGGCGCGTTTCCGACTACTCGTTGTTGGGGCCCGCAGAGCGCCGGCAATTGCTCGTCGAATGGAATAGTGAACAGATCCAACCGTCATCAACTGCCGTCTGCATCCACCAGTTGTTCGAAGAGCAGGTAGCGAAGACGCCGAGTGCGACGGCGTTGCTGTGCGGTGCGGAGCGCTTGAGCTACGCGGAGCTGGACCAGCGAGCAGAACTACTGGCCACGCGACTGCGAGCCTTAGGAGTGGGGCCGGAAGTACGTGTCGGGATCTGTTTGGGACGGAAGACGGAGTTGATAGTGGCGCTGCTGGCGGTATTGAAAGCGGGGGGCGCTTACCTGCCGCTGGATCCGGGTTATCCGGAAGAGCGTTTGAGTTACATGCTGGCGGACTCGGGCGCCGCGGTGGTGCTGACCGAGACTGGCTACGGTGAACGACTGCACGGGACCGAGAAGCTGTATCTCGACAGGCCGGCTGAGCCGATCAATGAGCAGTTGAGTCGGGGGACGGTGAGCGGGTCGCACCTCGCGTATGTCATCTACACCTCAGGCTCGACGGGGCAGCCGAAGGGAGTAGGAATCGAGCATCACAGCGCGGTCGCGTTTCTGGAGTGGGCGCGACGCCAGTTTACCGACGAGGAAATGGCAGTAACGCTCGCGGGTACGTCAATCTGCTTCGACTTGTCCGTGTTTGAGATTTTCGCGCCGCTCAGCCGCGGCGGGACCGTAGTGCTGGTGGAGAACGTGCTGGCAGTGGCGGCGGATGGTTGGACCAGCGATGTCGCGTTGACGCTCGTGAACACGGTGCCGTCCGCCCTCGCCGAACTACTGCGCTTACAGGCGGTGCCGGAAAGTGTACGCACAGTGAACCTGGCGGGTGAAGCACTGAGCGGCGTGCTGGTGCAGCAGTTGTACGAGCAGAGCGCAGTGGAGACTGTTTACAACCTGTATGGACCAACGGAAGACACCACCTATTCCACGGTGCAAAAGGTGGCGGCTGGCGAGGCGCCGAACATCGGGCGCGCGATCGCGCAGAGCCGGGCTTATGTGTTGAACGAGCAACTGGGACTGTGTCCGGTGGGCGTGATTGGCGAGCTGTATCTGAGCGGGGCGGGCGTGGCGCGTGGTTATCTAGGCCAGGCGGCGCGCACGGCCGAACGGTTTCTGCCGGACCCGTACAGCGGCGCAGCCGGCGCGCGCATGTATCGCACCGGCGATCGCGCGCGTTGGCTGAGTCGCGGCGAGCTGGAGTTCCTGGGACGCGCGGACCAGCAGGTAAAGCTGCGTGGTTATCGCATCGAGCTGGGCGAGATCGAAGAAGTGTTGCGGCAGCACGAGCAGGTGCAGGAAGCAGTGGTGCAGGTACGTGGAGACCAGTTGGACTGCTACGTGGTAGGTGAAGCGGTGCAGGTGGAAGAGTTGCAACGCTACCTGGCAGAGCGGTTACCGGGCTACATGGTGCCGGCAGGCTGGCAGGTGTTGACGGAGATGCCGCTGACGCCGAACGGAAAGCTGGACCGCAAGCGACTGGCAGGCGCGGCTGTCGCGAAAACGAGTGAGTATGTCGAGCCGCGCAATGAGACGGAAGCGCACGTGGCGCAGATCTGGAGCGCGGTGCTGGGGCTGGAGCGCGTGGGAGTGGAAGAGAACTTCTTCACGCTGGGTGGACATTCGTTACTGGCGACACAGGTGGTGAGTCGCTTGCGGCAGGAGTTTGGCCTCGACATCGCGCTGCGCTCGATGTTTGAAGCTCCGACAGTCGCGCGCCTCGCGCAGAAGATTGATGCTTTATCCGCGTTGGACCAGAAAACCGTGAAGCCTCAGGTAACGCGGGTCGAGCGGACCCCTGACGCAGACGGCGCCACACGCATGCCGATGTCTTTCGGCCAGGAGCGTTTGTGGTTTCTGCATCAACTCGATCCCGAGAGCTCCGCCTACAACATGTCGGCCCTCGCTCGTCTGAAGGGTGCTCTTGATGTGCGTGCCCTCGAAGAGAGTCTGAATGAAGTTATCCGGCGGCATGAAGTATTACGAACGCGATTTATCGTCGCAGATGAAAAGCCGCTGCAGGTGATCGAGCCGCACCTCGTCCATACTTTTGCTCGCGAGGATTTGCACGAGCTTGACGAAAGCCAACAGGACGCGGAGCTGTCACGCATTGCGGCCGAAGAGGCGCACTGGAACTTCGACCTGTCGCAACTCCCGCTATTGCGCAGCCGTCTGCTTAAACTCAATGACCGGGAACACGTACTGCTGCTGACGACTCATCACATTGTTTGGGATGGATGGTCCACGGAAGTCTTTCTGGCCGAGCTGGCTCACAACTACGAGGCGTTTACGAGTGGCAAGACATCTTTGCTCCCCGAGCTCGAGATCCAGTATGCGGATTTCGCTGCCTGGCAGCTCGCCTGGTCCAAAGATGAGGCAGTGGCCGGCCAACTGGAATACTGGAAGCAACAACTCGCAGACATTCCCGCAGTAATCGATCTGCCTTTTGATCGTCCGCGGACCGGCATTCAGAGTTATCGCAGTGCGCGACACGCATTCAACTGGTCGCCGGCGCTGAGTAAAGAACTCGCCGCATCAGGCGGCACGTTGTTTACAGCATTGCTGGCGGGACTCCAGGCGCTCCTCTATCGCTACACAAGTCAAAAGACGATCGTCGTCGGTACGCCTTTTGCGAATCGGAACCAGAAAGAGTTGGAAGCGCTGATTGGCTTCTTCGTAAACACCCTCGCCATTCGCAGTGACGTGTCTCCCAAGATGAAGTTCGGCGAATTGATAAGCCGCGTGCGTGACACGGCGCTCGACGCATACGCACATCAAGACCTGCCGTTTGAAAGGCTGGTTGAAGAGCTGCAACCCGAACGCAATTTGAGTCACTCGCCGATCTTTCAGGTGATGCTGGCGTTGCAGAGCGCCTCGAAGACTCCCGCAAAGTTGAAAGACGTCGAGCTGGAGCTGGCGCCGAATAGCGGTGGCACGGCGAAGTTTGATCTGCTCTTTTACTTTGCCGAAACCGATCGAGGTTTGACAGGTGATCTGGAATACAACCTCGACATCTTTGACAGCGTCACGATTGAGCGCCTCGTGACGCACTTCGAAATCTTACTCAGCGGGGCGGTGCAGAATCCTGAGTTGCGTCTCACAGAGCTTCCTTTGATCGACGAGGCGGAAGCCGAGCAGCTCCTCGTGACCTGGAACCCTTCGCAAGCGTTGCTGCCTGCGCCTCCTTGTATTCATCACCTTGTCGAAGAGCAGGTAGTGAAGACGCCGAGTGCGACGGCGTTGCTGTGTGGTGCGGAGCGCTTGAGCTACGCGGAGCTGGACCAGCGGGCAGACCAATTGGCGGCGCGACTGCGGGCTTTAGGAGTGGGGCCGGAAGTACGTGTCGGGATCTGTTTGGGCCGTAAGACGGAGTTGATAGTGGCGCTGCTGGCGGTATTGAAAGCGGGGGGCGCTTACCTGCCGCTGGATCCGGGTTATCCGGAAGAGCGTTTGAGTTACATGCTGGCAGACTCCGGCGCCGCGGTGGTGCTGACTGAGACTGGCTACGGTGAACGGCTGCACGGGACCGAGAAGCTGTATCTCAACAGGCCGGCTGAGCCGATCAATGAGCAGTTGAGTCGGGGGGTGGTGAGCGGGTCGAACCTCGCGTATGTGATCTACACGTCAGGCTCCACGGGGCAGCCGAAGGGAGTAGGAATCGAGCATCACAGCGCGGTCGCGTTTCTGGAGTGGGCGCGACGCCAGTTTACGGACGAGGAAATGGCGGTAACGCTCGCGGGTACGTCCATCTGCTTCGACCTATCAGTGTTTGAGATCTTCGCGCCGCTGAGCCGCGGCGGCGCTGTGGTGCTGGTGGAGAACGTGTTGGCAGTGGCGGCGGATGGTTGGACCAGCGATGTCGCGTTGACGCTCGTGAACACGGTGCCGTCAGCCCTCGCGGAACTACTGCGCTTGCAGGCGGTGCCGGAAACAGTGCGGACCGTGAACCTGGCGGGTGAAGCATTAAGCGGCGTGCTGGTGCAGCAGTTGTACGAGCAGAGCGCGGTGGAAACTGTTTACAACCTGTATGGACCAACGGAAGACACCACCTATTCCACGGTGCAAAAGGTGCTGGCTGGCGAGGCGCCGAACATTGGACGCGCGATCGCGCAGAGCCGTGCTTATGTGTTGAACGAGCAACTGGGACTGTGTCCGGTGGGCGTGATTGGCGAGCTGTATCTGAGCGGCGCGGGCGTGGCTCGTGGTTATCTAGGCCAGGCGGCGCGCACGGCCGAGCGATTTCTGCCGGACCCGTACAGCGGCGCAGCCGGCGCGCGCATGTATCGCACGGGCGATCGAGCGCGTTGGCTGAGTCGCGGCGAGCTGGAGTTCCTCGGACGCGCGGACCAGCAGGTAAAGCTGCGTGGTTATCGCATCGAGCTGGGCGAGATCGAAGAAGTGTTGCGGCAGCACGAGCAGGTGCAGGAAGCAGTGGTGCAGGTACGTGGAGACCAGTTGGACTGCTACGTGGTAGGTGAAGCGGTGCAGGTGGAAGAGTTGCAACGCTACCTGGCAGAGCGGTTACCGGGCTACATGGTGCCGGCGGGCTGGCAGGTGTTGACGGAGATGCCGCTGACGCCGAACGGGAAGCTGGACCGCAAGCGACTGGCGGGTGCGGCCGTCGCGAAAACGGGTGAGTATGTTGCCCCACGCAATGAGACGGAAGCGCACGTGGCGCAGATCTGGAGCGCGGTGCTGGGGCTGGAGCGCGTGGGAGTGGAAGAGAACTTCTTCACGCTCGGCGGACATTCGTTACTGGCGACGCAGGTGGTGAGCCGGTTGCGACAGGAGTTTGGGGTGAACATCGCGCTGCGCTCGATGTTTGAAGCGCCGACAGTCGCGCGTCTCGCGCAACTGATCACACAATCCCGGGAAGAATCGCAGGAAGAGACGACGACTCAGCCGGCCCTCGAAGCGGTTTCACGCGGTGGTGGAAATTTCCAGCAACTCATTTCTCACCTACAGTCGCTGTCGGCGGAAGACGTAAAGCACCTACTCAATCAGAAACGATCGATTCCAAGTTCCTAATCGGCTTGCTTCTCTGCGTATCTCTGCGTCCTCTGCGTTAAATATGCCACGGTTAACTTTAACGCAGAGGACGCAGAGATACGCAGAGGTCGCAGAGAAAGCCGGTTTGACCAGGTCGCTACCCGATTCTTACTAATCAAAGCAAATGGAAAACCTAACTGATTCCATCGGGGCGCTGTCGCCGGAACAGCGCGAACTGCTCACCCTTCTGCTGCAGGAGCAGGGCAGTAAGTTTAATGCGTTCCCGCTGTCATTTGCCCAGCAGCGACTCTGGTTCCTCGATCAATTGGAACCCGGCAGTCCTGCTTACAACATTGCGGCCGCCGTCAGAATGCAGGGACCACTCGATCTCGATGCATTCAAGCAAAGCTTTGACGAGATCGTTCGCCGGCACGAATCTTTACGCACGACGTTCACGAGTATCGAAGGGAAGCCGGTGCAGGTCGTCGCCGCGGAGCTGCAATTAACTATTCCACTCGACGACCTGAGCAATCTGTCCAAGGATGAACAGGAAGCTGACGTACTGAGACTGGCCCACGAAGAATCACGATATCAATTCGATCTGACCACTGGACCACTCATCAACGTGCGTGTGCTGCGACTGGGCGTTGAGGAACACGTCGCCCTCGTGACGATGCATCACATCGTTTCGGACGGCTGGTCCATCGGCGTGCTGATTCGAGAGATTGGAGCGCTCTACGAAACGTATTTGCAGGGATTGCCGCCGTCGCTACCCGCGCTGCCAATTCAATACGCGGACTATGCGCGCTGGCAGAATACCTGGCTTCAACCGGAGACCGTTCACGATCAACTTGCCTACTGGAAGCAACAGCTTGACGGCGAGCTGCCTGTCTTACGACTGCCGTCTGACCGCCCGCGTCCGGCAGTGCAGACTTACGAAGGTGCACGTCACTACATTTGTATCCCGGCAGATCAGGCCGAGCGGCTCGAGGCCCTGAGCCAACGCGAAGGCGTGACGTTGTTCATGGCGTTGCTGGCGGTGTTTGAAGTCATGCTTTTCAAATACACCGGCCAGACCGATCTCTGCGTTGGTTCTTCCATCGCCGGCCGCAATCGCGCGGAAGTGGAAGGTCTCATCGGGTTCTTCCTCAACAGTCTGGTTCTGCGTACCGATCTCTCGGGCAATCCGACTTTCCGCGAGCTGCTGGTGCGAGTGCGTGAGACGGCGCTCGGAGCGTATGCACATCAGGACGTGCCGGTTGAGATGCTGCTCGAAACGCTGCGCCCGGTGCGCGATCGGAGTTACAACCCGCTGTTTCAGGTGATGTTCATTTTTCAAAACACCCCCGCAGCGCCACTCACTCTTTCGAACCTCACCTTGACGCCGATGGAGATCGATACCCTGACGGCGAAGTTTGATTTGACTCTGGATCTCACGCGCAAAGCCGAAGGTATTGCCGGTTGGTTCGAGTACAACTCCGATCTGTTCGACGCCGCGACTATCGCCCGCCTGGAGGGCCACTTCCAAACATTAGTGGCAAATATCACGGCTGATCCGGAGCAGCGAATTTCAGACCTGTCTCTTTTGACTGAAGCAGAGCGCCGGCAGCTTCAGACCTGGAGCGAACGCGAAGCAAGGAACGCGCGCAGCGGCAAGTGTGTGCACCAGTTGTTTGAAGAACAGGTGGACCGAACGCCCGAGCACGTCGCCGTTTCGTCGCAGGGAGAATCCCTTACATATCGTGAGCTCAACACGAGAGCGAATCAGATTGCCAGTTACCTGCGCGCGCACGGCGCGGGACCGGAGCGTGTAGTGGGAATCTGCATCGAGCGATCGCTGGATATGATCGCCGGGATGCTCGGAGTCTTGAAAGCGGGAGCGGCGTACGTACCGCTTGATCCGGGCTACCCGGCCGAGCGAATTGCTTTCATGATCGACGACGCAGGGATCTCAATCGTGCTGACACAGCAAGATCTCGCTGGCCGCTTGCCGGCAGATTCCATGCAGCTCATTGTCGATCGTGAAACCCTCGACCGAGAGAGCGGCGACAATCACGACGTCAAAATATCCGATCAGAATCTCGCCTATGTGCTTTACACGTCGGGCTCGACCGGCAAGCCGAAGGCAGTAGAGGTTCAGCACGAATCGCTGGCCACTTACGCAGAGACCGCGATCGCTAATTTTGAAGTGAAGAGCACGGACCGGGTGCTTCAATTCGCCTCAATCAGTTTCGACACGAGCGCGGAAGAAATTTATTCGTGCCTGCTGAGCGGCGCGAGGCTTGTTTTGCGCACGGATGCGATGCTGGTTTCCGCGGCCGAGTTCTTCCGGCAATGCGATGAATGGAAGATCACCGTTCTCGACCTGCCAACCGCCTACTGGCATGAGCTCGTAAACGCTATCGACACAATCACGCTTCCGGCGTCGTTGCGGCTCGTGATTCTTGGCGGTGAGAAAGTGCGGCCGGAATACGTCGCGCGCTGGCGCGAACGCAACGGCGAGCAGCCACGATTGTGCAACACCTATGGTCCAACCGAAGCGACGATTGTCGCGACGATGTTTGATTTCGGCGAATCAGGTTCGTTTGAGAACGCTCCGATAGGACGGCCGATCGATCACGCGCGTGTGCGTGTTCTGGATGGAAGTCTCCGCGAGTGTCCGATCGGTATCAGTGGTGAGTTGTACATCGGCGGCGCCGGACTCGCGCGCGGTTATCGCAATCATCCGGAGCTCACCGCAGAACGCTTTGTTCCCGATCCGTTTGGCGCGTCCGGCGCCCGGCTTTACAAGACCGGAGACCTCGTTCGCTGGCTGCCGGACGGCAATCTCGATTACGTCGAGCGCGTGGATAAGCAGGTGAAGATCCGCGGTTTCCGCGTTGAGACCGGCGAAATCGAGACGACTCTGAGAGAACATGCTTCGGTAAATGACGTCGTGGTAGTGCCACGCACTGAAGACAACGACACGCGTCTAGTGGCCTACGTCATCACCACAGGCGACGCCCTTGAGCCGAACGTGCTGCGAGAATTCCTGAGACGGAGATTGCCCGAGCACATGATCCCGAGCGCGTTCGTGAGGTTGGAGTCGATACCACTCACGGCGCACGGTAAAGTCGACGTGCGCGCGCTGCCTGCGCCGGATCGATATCGATCTGAACAGGGAACGGCATTCGTCGCCCCGCGCAATCCCATCGAAACGCTGATAGCGGGAATCTGGGCCGAAGTACTCGATGTCGAGGAAGTGAGTGTTGAAGACAACTTCTTTGATGTGGGCGGGCATTCACTGCTGGCTACGCAAGTTATCTCACGCATTCGAGAAGCTCTTCACGTTGAGCTGCCGCTGCGCGACATCTTCGAGAGCTCAACCGTCGCTGGCCTGGCTGAGAAAGTCGAAGTAGCACTCGGCACAGAGCACGCGACGCTACCGGCGATCAAAGCAGTCTCGCGCGATCAGGAGTTACCACTTTCGTTTCCACAAGAGCGGCTGTGGCTCGTGCATCAACTGCACCCGACCAGCGTTGCTTATCATGTGCTCAGGCCACTCCGGATCTCGGGCGATCTCAACGTGCCGATACTCGAACGTACGCTTACTGAAGTATTGAGCCGCCATGAGATCTATCGCACCACCATCGAGACGAGACAGGGCCGTCCCGTGCAGGTGATCCATCCGCCGCAGGAAGTTAAGCTGCCGGTCACGGATCTGCGTTCGTTGCCGCGGGAAGAGCGTGAAGCAGCCGTGCAGCAATTGATCGCGGAGGAAGGTCAACGGCCGTTCGATCTCTCTCGTGGTCCACTCTGGCGCATCACCCTCTTGCGGATCGACGACGCGGAATACCTGATGATGCTCACCGAACATCATCTGGTCCATGATGGCTGGACCGAAGGCCGGCTGGTGCTGGACTTCCTCGCCTTATACGAAGCTCTCGTTACTAATCAGCCCTCTCCATTGCCGGAACTTCCGATCCAGTACGCCGACTTTGCCTACTGGCAGCGCAGTACGATTCAGGGAGAGTTTTTGGAATCGTTGCTGTCCTATTGGAAGAACCAGCTCGCCGATCTGCCGCCGATGCTGGAGCTGCCGGCCGATTTCCCGCGTCCGCCCGTGGTGACTTTTCGCGGCGCCCAAATAGGCATTGCCTTTTCACCTGAATTGTCGGCTGCGATAAACGCGTTGAGCCGCAGTGAAGGCGTGACTCTGTACATGACGTTAATGGCTGCCTTCAACGTGCTGCTGCATCGTTACACACGGCAGGACGACATCGTCGTGGGAGCGCCGATCGCTAATCGCAACCACGTCGAGACCGAAATGCTGACCGGCTTCTTCGTCAACACGCTCGTGATGCGCAACGATCTCTCGGGCAATCCCGAGTTCCGGGAACTGCTGCGGCGTGTGCGCGAGGTTGCGCTCGGAGCATACATGCACCAGGAGATGCCTTTCGAGCGTCTCGTCGAAGAGTTGCAGCCGGATCGTGCGTTGAATCGACAGCCGTTGTTCCAGGCCATGTTTGTTCTGCACAATGCGCCGAGTCCGCCGGTAACGCTTCCCGGCATGACGGTTGAAACCTTGCGCGTGCATAACGGCACGTCCAAGTTTGACCTGCTCCTCGCCATGCGCGAAGAAGGTGATCACCTCACGGCCGCGATCGAATACAACACCGATATCTTTGCCGAGACGACCATTCAACGGATGCTGGTCCACTTTGAAAACCTGTTCCGGTCAGTCGTGGAGCATCCGGAACAGCGGCTCTCACAGTTATCGTTGATGAATGAGTCCGAGCGCCGGCAACTGCTCGCCGAATGGAATGCTACTGAGGCTGAGTACATTAAGGATCGAGCCATATCAGAGTTGTTCGAAGAGCAGGTCGCGCGTACGCCTGAGGCGCCGGCAGTGGTGCTTCAGGGCGAGAGTCTTACTTATAAAGAACTGAACGAGCGCGCGAACCAACTGGCCCATTTTCTCCGCAACCTCGGAATCGGCCCGGAGATTTTTACGGGAATCTGCATGCAGCGCTCCGTCGAGATGATGGTCGCCGTACTCGGGACTCTGAAAGCCGGTGGCGCGTATTTGCCCCTCGATCCGACGTATCCGAAAGAACGCCTGTCGTACATGATGGAAGACACGAAGGCGTCCGTGCTGCTGACGCAAACGCGTTTGCTCGAGATGTTACCGGACCACAGTGCCCGTGTGATCTGCCTCGACGCTGAGTGGGACATGATCGCGGGGGAAGCACGCGAGAATCTCGCGTCTGTCACGGGGATCGAGAACCTTGTTTACGTTACTTACACCTCAGGATCGACCGGCAAGCCGAAGGGAATCGGGATGGTCCAACGCCCGCTCCTGAATCTGCTGGAGTGGATGATCAGGAACACTGAGTTGCCGGAAGGCGCTCGCACGGTGCAGTTTGCATCGCTGAGTTTCGACGTGTCGTTCCAGGACATGTTTTCCACCTGGCTCTCAGGCGGCACGTTGGTCCTGTTAACTGAAGAACAGCGACGCGACATCGGGTCGCTCGGCAGCGTCCTGAACGGCAACGACGTTCATCGCATTTTCATTCCCGCCGTCGCGTTGCAGCAGCTAGCCGAAGGTTTGTGCGCAGCCGGGCCGCAGGCGTCGCCGCTGCGCCGTGTGATTGCCGGGTCGGAACAATTGCAAATCACCAAACCGATCGCTGAATTTTTCGGCGAGGCGAACGAGTGTTCGTTGCACAACGAGTATGGTCCATCGGAGACGCACGTCGTGACTGCGCTTTCGTTACCGGAGGCAGTCGATACCTGGCCGGCACGACCGTGCATCGGCCGTCCGATCTCCAACACGCAGATTTACTTACTGGAAGAGTCGCTCGATCCCACGCCTATCGGAGTGCCGGGAGAGCTTTACATCGGCGGCGACGGACTCGCGCGCGGTTATCTCGGGCGGCCCGATCTGACGGCGGAAAAATTTCTGCCCGATCCTTTCAGCACGCGGCCGGGCGCACGGTTCTACCGTACCGGCGACATGGCTCGTTACTTCGCGGACGGCAATATTGAATTTCTCGGACGGAAGGACCATCAGGTTAAGATTCGCGGTTTTCGTATTGAGCTCGGCGAAGTTGAAACGGTGCTCGGCGGGCATCCTTCAGTGCAGGAAAATATCGTCGTCACCTGGGAGCGCGCCGCCGGCGACCGCAGTCTCGTGGCCTACATTGTTTCGCAACCCGGCGCCGCGTCCAACGTCAGCGACATTCGCAAGTTCCTTCTCGCCAAGCTGCCCGAATACATGGTGCCTTCCAGTTTTATTTTTCTCGAGTCGATGCCGTTGACGGCGAATGGCAAAGTCAACCGGCGTGCCTTGCCGGCGCCGGATCAATCACGTCCCGAGCTGGAACAGGATTTTGTTGCGCCGCGAACTGCGCTTGAGGAAGTGATCGTTGGAATCTGGCGCGACGTGCTGGGTCTTGAACAAATCGGAGTGCACGACAACTTCTTTGAATTGCGCGGGCATTCATTGTTGGCAACTCAGGTGGTGGCGCGTCTTTCAGAAATCTTCGAGTTCGAAATACCGCTCAAGACGATCTTTCAATCTCCCACCATTGCCGGGTTGGCTGCCGCCATGGTCCAATTCGAGCCAACACCCGGAAGTCTGGAAGAGCTGGCCCACGCACTTATTGAATTCACACAACTTTCTGACGAAGACGCTCAGTCTCTGCTAGATAATCAACTCCAAACGACCTTGGAATCCTGATCCATGCTCTTCTCTGTGCAACCTTTGTGTTCTCTGTGTCTCTGTGGTTAACGATTGCTTAGGAAAAACAACCACAGAGACACAGAGGTTGCACAGAGAAAGCTTAGCGTAATCCCGAACAACTTAATTTCATTGTGTCTCTTTGCGGTTGGTCGAGGTGTGTATATGCAGTTAACAAAAGAGCAAATTCAACAATTTGAACGCGACGGTTACCTGATAATCGAGGATCTCTTTTCCCAGGAAGAGCTCGAGGTCCTCCTCGACGAAGTGCCTCGGGAATTCGCGGTGGACTCGCCACGCCGCGTCAAGGAAAAGAGCGGCGCCGTGCGGACCGTCTTCGCCCTCAACTCCACGAACGAATTATTTGGTTGCCTGACGAGACTGCCGCGGCTCGTCGAACCGGCAAAACAGTTGCTTGAAAGCGACGTCTACGTGCACCAGTTCAAACTGAATGCAAAGGTCGCGCTCGACGGCGATCAGTGGGAATGGCACCAGGACTTTTTGTACTGGAACAAAGAGGACGGAATGCCGGCGCCACGCGTTCTGACCGCCGCAGTGTTCCTCCAGGACGTAGACGACTTCAATGGTCCAATGCTGCTCATTCCCGGATCGCACAAGGAAGGAATGATCGACGTAGAGGCGCAGCAGATAAGGTCAATTCCGGGCGTGACTCCTGATGGCGACGGGGCTGGCTGGATCCACACGCTCACAGCCGATCTGAAATACAAGATCAATCGCCAAATCCTTGCGAACCTGCTCGCGAAGAACAGTATTCGTGCGGCGAAAGGATCGGCCGGCTTCGCGTTGTTCTTTCACGGCAACATGTTTCATGCCTCGGCCAACAACCTCTCGGCGCACGATCGCATGAGCATCTTTATCACTTACAACAGTGCCCAAAACTCTCTTTGCGACGTAGCCACGCCGCGTCCTGAGTTCATCGCCAATCGCGATTTCACTCCGATCCTGACTGTTTCTGACGATGCTTTGTTGCGCCGCAGGGCAGCACGTTTATGAGCCAGGCGAAGAAAACAGATTTCTCGTTATCGCCCGCCAAGCGCGAGCTCCTTTCCCGGTTGCGAAACAAACAGGGATGGCAGGCGGAGCCTTCGATAAGCATTCCGCGGCGCGCTGATAACACTTCGGGACCACTGTCGTTCGCGCAGCAACGGCTCTGGTTCCTGGCCCAGCTCGATCCCGGCGGATCTACTTACAACGTGCCCTGGGCGGTTGAGATTACGGGCCGTCTGAACCTCGAAGTGCTCGAGCGCGTCGTCAACGAGATTGTCAGCAGACACGAAACGCTACGCACCTCATTTACTACCGTGCGCGGAAGGCCGGTCCAAACGATCGCGCCAACGCTCAAACTCGCCGTGGCAGTTATCGATCTCGAGCATCTACCGGAAACAGAGCGCGCCGCCACGGTCGAACAACTCGCCTTCGCCGAAGCCAGGAAACCTTTTGATCTCGAACAGGCGCCCTTGTTACGCGTGCAGGTGCTTCGTCTCAGCTCTGAAAAATTCATGATGCTGTTGACCATGCATCACATCGTCTCCGATGGCTGGTCCATGGGCGTGCTGATGAAGGAGATGATCACGCTTTACCGCGCCTTCGATGAAGGGCGTCCCTCGCCATTGCCCGAGCTGCCCGTGCAGTACGCCGATTTTGCGCTTTGGGAAAGGGAACAGTTGCAGGGCGAAGCACTGGAGAAGGCGCTCGCCTATTGGAAAGAGCGACTGGCCGACGCGCCTGATCCATTGGCGTTGCCCTCAGACCATCCGCGACCAGCGGTACCGAAACTGCGCGGCGCACAGTACTCGTTTACGTTGTCTTCAACTTTGAGCGAGGCGCTCAAAGAGTTGAGCGGGCGCGAAGGCGTGACGCTCTTCATGACTCTCCTGGCGGCGTGGCAAACACTGCTTGCTCGTTACAGCGGCGCGGTTGAGGTGGTGGTCGGATCGCCCATCGCCCATCGCCGGCGAGTTGCGACAGAAGGTCTCATCGGTTTCTTCGTCAACACCCTCGTGATGCGCACTTCAGTCTCCCCAGACATCACCTTTAAGACGCTGCTGAAGCAAGTGCAGGAAGTCGCGCTGGGCGCGTATGCGCACCAGGACGTGCCGTTTGAAAAACTCGTCGACGAGTTGCAGCCGGAACGAGAGCTGGGCCAGACGCCGCTGTTTCAAGTGATGTTTGCCTTGCAGAACGCGCCCATGCAGGAGGTTAAACTCGAAGGCCTGACGTGGAACGCGGTCCGGGTTGAGAATTACACGGCGCGGTTTGATCTAACCCTCACCATGATCGACTCAGAGATCGGCCTGCGGGGAACCCTCGTCTACAACACGGATCTCTTCGAGGCCGCCACGATCGATCGTCTCGCCACTCACTTTGAAACCCTGCTCGAAGGGATCGTGCGCGAACCCGAAACGACGATCTCGAGCCTGCCCTTATTGACCGCCAAAGAGCGCGATCAGCTTCTTAATGAGTGGAACCAGGTTCAGGCCGGGTATCAAACACGCGCTTGTTTGCACGAGTGGTTCGAGCAGCAGGCCGAGGGTAATCCGTCCGCGGTCGCCGTAGTCTTCGATCAGGACCGGCTGACGTATCGCGAGCTGAACGAACGCGCGAACCAGTTAGCGCATTACCTGCGCGAGCGCGGTGTTGGACCAGATGTGATGGTGGGGCTGTACGTTGAGCGCTCGCTCGACCTCGTGGTTGCCATCCTGGCAGTGCTGAAAGCCGGCGGCGCGTATGTTCCGATCGATACGAGCTATCCGAAAGAACGCCTTGCCTTCATGCTCGACGATGCTTCTATCCGGTTGGTCCTGACGCAGCAGAAACTCGTGGCCGCGCTCCCCGAACGCGAGCTCGAAGTAGTCATGCTCGACACAGAGCCCGAGAGATTTGCAGACCGGAGCACCGCGAACCTGCCCAACCTAACGACACCTGAAAACCTGGCGTACCTGATTTATACCTCCGGCTCGACTGGTTGGCCCAAGGGAAGCATGGTGACGCACGGAAACGTCGTGCGGCTCTTCAAGGCGACGCAGGAATGGTTTCATTTCGATGAGAACGACGTTTGGACCTTGTTTCATTCGTATGCGTTTGATTTTTCAGTGTGGGAGTTGTGGGGCGCGCTTCTCTACGGCGGCAGGCTGGTGGTGGTCCCGTTCATGCTCAGCCGTTCGCCCGACGCCTTTCACGAATTGCTGCGCCGGGAGCAGGTCACAGTCTTGAATCAAACTCCCTCCGCTTTCCGCCAGTTGATGCAAGCCGACGGCAACGTCGTGAATGGTGAGTTGAAATTGCGGCTCGTGATCTTCGGCGGCGAAGCTCTCGAGGTGGGCAGTTTGAGCGAGTGGTATGAGCGGCACCGTGAAGATAGTCCTCGTTTGATAAACATGTACGGCATCACGGAGACAACCGTGCACGTGACTTACCGGCCGCTCTCGCGTATCGACGTCGAAACAAAACACGCCAGTCCGCTCGGTCGCGCCATTCCGGATCTCGAGCTCTACGTGCTGGACGCGCAATTAAGTCCGGTGCCGATCGGAATTACCGGGGAGTTGTATGTGGGTGGCGCCGGGCTCGCGCGCGGCTATCTCAACCGGCCTGGTCTAACTGCCGAACGTTTTATTCCGCATCCGTACAGCACCAAACCCGGCGCGCGTTTGTATCGCACCGGTGACCTCGCTCGCTATGTGGCGAATGGAGATATCGAATATCTCGGCCGGATCGATCACCAGGTCAAGATAAGGGGCTTTCGCATCGAGCTCGGCGAGATTGAAGCAGTGATGAGATCACACGCGTCGATATCAGACGTCGTGGTGCTGGCGCGAGAGGACGAGCCCGGCGAGAAGCGTCTGGTTGGCTACTTCGTCACGGCGAGCGTGACGCCGCTCGCGATCGACGATCTGCGCAGCTACATGAAAGAACGTCTGGCGGATTACATGATCCCGGCCTCGTTCGTGGCCCTTTCCAAAATGCCTTTGACGTCGCAGGGTAAAGTGGATCGCAAAGCCCTACCCGCGCCCGATGTGACTCGTCCGCACCTGGACCAGCAGTATGTCGCGCCGCAAAACTGGCGCGAGGAAGCACTCGCGGAAATCTGGTCGCATTGCCTCGAGATAGAACCGATCGGTATTCACGACAACTTCTTTGAGATTGGCGGCCACTCATTAATGGCGACGCAGGCGATCTCGCAGATCAGGGAAGTGTTTCAAATCGAGTTGCCGCTGCGCGCGATATTCGAGGCGCCGACGATCGCAAGTCTGGCTGAAATAGTCGAGCTGGAAATGAAAGCCGGACGTGAACCGTTGCCCGCGATTCAGCGGATTTCCAGAGAAGGCGCGCTGCCGCTCTCGTTTGCGCAACAGCGGCTCTGGTTCATCGATCAGCTCGATCCGGACAATGCGGCCTACAACATTCCGCTCGCGATGCGATTGACCGGAACACTAGATCTCGCCGCCCTCGAGCAGAGTCTCAGCGAGATCATTCGTCGCCACGAGTCACTGCGCACGACGTTTCCTATGCGCGAGGGCCAAGCGATTCAATTAATAAATCCACCTGAGCCGTATCACATTCCGGTGATAGATCTGAGTGACAGCGTCGAGACGGTCGCGGAATTAGCCCGCCTCGAAGCGCGTCGCACATTCTCGCTCTCGACTGGACCACTGTTCCGCGTTTCGCTCCTGCGGCTCGGCGAAAGCGAGCACATCGCGCTCGTGACGATGCACCACATCGTCGCCGACGGCTGGTCGCTCGGCGTGCTGGTTAGGGAAGTCGCCGCGCTTTACGAAGCTTACCGGCTTGGCGAAGAGTCGCCGCTCGCAGAGCTGCCGGTGCAGTACGCCGATTTTGGCGCGTGGCAGCGAAACTGGTTCAGCGGCGAACGCCTCGAGATGCAGGTGAACTACTGGCGCGAGCAGTTGCGCGGCGCGTCGGTGTTGCAATTACCGACCGATAGACCACGATCGCGAGTACAAACGTTCCGCGGTGCGACGCAAACGATTCTGATCGAGCCGGAGCTGGCAAACGGTTTGAAGCAATTGAGCCGCAGAGAAGGCGTGACGCTTTTCATGACCCTGCTGGCTGCGTTTCAGACGTTGATGTATCGCTTGAGCGAACAAGAGGACGTGCTAATCGGAACGGGCATCGCCAATCGTAACCGTAAAGAAGTGGAAGGTCTGATCGGCTGCATGATCAACACGCTGGCTTTGCGAACCGACTTGTCCGGAGATCCCACGTTCCGTGAATTGCTCGTGAGAGTTCGTGACGTAACACTCGGGGCGTACGCGCACCAGGATCTTCCGTTCGAGAAACTGGTTGAGGAGTTGGGAATCGAACGGGGCTCCGGCCACACGCCTCTCTTCCAGATCATGTTTTCGCTTCAGAATGCGCCGGTTAAGAAACTCCAGCTTTCCGAGTTGACGGTTGAGCCACTCGAAACTGATGCCGGAACGTCGCATGTGGAATTGATCCTGATGATGCAGGAAGTTGAGCGTGGAATCCGCGGCACGTTCGAATACAACACGGATTTGTTTGACGAATCGACCATCACTCGCATCTCGAATCACTTTACTGCCTTACTCGAAGGTATCGTGGCCCATCCCGAGTGGCGCCTGCTAGACCTGCCGCTTACGCAGGTGGCAACAACGGTGGGCCAGTTTGAAGTTGCCTCGATCTTCGAGAGCGAAGATCACAAGGAACAGTTCAGTTTCCAATAACAACTGTCTCTGCGCAACCTCTGCGTTCTCTGCGTCTCTGCGGTTAACTAAATTCACAGTAATAACTCACCGCAGAGGCGCAGAGAACGCAGAGGTTGCGCAGAGAAGGAGGATCTTATGATCGATTGCTTGATCATCGGCTTTAACGATTCGAGCTTCGAGGAATATGAAGCCATGGTGCGATCCATGGGAGTGGAGTCTGGTGCTTACCGCGATCTCAGCCTCGCCTTCATTGAGTACGAAGGCAAGCCGCAGCGCAGCATGGACATTCTCAATCACTTCTATCTCGAGAATAACGGCGAGCAGGCGAAGCGGCTGCACAACGCAGACTTTCTCTGGCCCGTGGTGACTTACCTCACCACGTATCTCGCGCGCCGCGGCCACAGCTACGACTACGTCAATCTCTTTCACCTCGAGAAGGAAAAACTGCGTGAGAAACTCGAGAACGAAGACATCCTGACGATCGCGATCACCACCACGTTATACGTTTCGCCATACCCGATCCTCGAGATCATCTCCTTCATCCGCGAGCACAACAAGACAGCGCAGATTCTTGTCGGCGGACCTTTCATTCACGGGCAGATCAAGGACCACGACGAGCTATCCCTGCAACGGCTTTTCAAGATGATCGGAGCGGACATTTACGTCATCAGCCAGGAGGGAGAAGCCGCGCTCGTCAATATCATTCGCACACTGAAGAACCGCGGCAATCTCGATAACGTCGACAATATTGCTTATCGCAGTGGCGACAAATACATCCGCACGAAGGAGACGATCGAGTCAAACCCGCTGGAAGAGAACATGGTGGATTACTCTCTCTTTCCGAGTCATGAGATTGGCGAGTTTGTTTCCCTCCGCACCGCGAAGTCGTGTCCGTTTTCATGTGCCTTCTGTGGTTTCCCGCAACGCGCCGGCAAATACAAGTACGAATCGGTTGAGCTAGTCGAAGGCGAGTTGAATCGACTTCGTGACATCGGCACCGTCACCACGCTGACTTTCCTCGACGATACCTTCAACGTTCCGAAAGAACGATTCAAAGAGATCCTGCGGATGATGATCAGGAACCAGTACGGTTTCAAGTGGAACTCATTTTACCGCTCTGACCATGGCGATGAAGAAGCGATCGAGTTGATGGGTAAAGCAGGATGCGAGGGTGTGTTTCTCGGGGTCGAGTCAGGCAGTGACCAGATGCTGCTGCGCATGAACAAGACGGCCAGGCAGAAACACTATTTAAAGGCCATCCCGTTGTTGAAGGCGGCCGGTGTCTCAACCCATGCGAATGTGATCGTCGGTTTTCCCGGAGAGACGTACGAGACGGTGCAGGAGACAGTTGATTTCATCGAAGAGGCCAAGCCCGATTTCTTTAGAGCGCAACTGTGGTATGCCGATCCGGTCACGCCCATCTGGGAAAAGCGCGATCAGTATGGAGTGAAAGGAACCGCTTTCAACTGGTCGCACAACACGATGGACTTCGAAACCGCCTGCGACCTGATCGACAAAATGTTTGTCTCCGTCGAGAACTCGATCTGGCTGCCGCAGAATGGTTTTGAACAGTGGAGCACTTTTTACCTGCAAAGAAAGGGAATGACGGTTGAGCAGATCAAGACGTTCTTGAAATGTTTCAACGCCGTGATCAAGCAGAAGCTGACCTTCCCGAGCAGGAAAGAGATCGATCCAAAATTGTTCGAGAGCCTGAAGCAGAGTTGCGAGTTCGATCGCTCCGAACGTCCCGATATGTCGCCGGTTGAGGTCTTCACCGGCTATGAGACGGCGCAAAAGTACTGGCTCGGCGAATTTGGCGGTGATGTACCCGCTTCCCATATCGAGACGCTGGCAGATCATGAGGGCACAGCAGTAGAAGAACGAACCACGACTTTGTTCCCTGTTTGCAGCCTCGTAAGTAACGGGCTAAGCCTGAGACCGGAAGAAGACTGGTCCACCTTTATCCTTGCGGCGTTCGGCGCCTTGCTGCTGCGACTTAATGGACAGGAAGACGTAACGGTGGTCAGCAGTATTGATGAAGGAGGAGAGCTGCCGCTCCGTCTCAAACCTTCGTGGAATTCAACCTTTGCTGAGTTCCTTCAGAGTGTGCGGCAAAAGACTGTTCAAGGTGCGGCCCAACGTACGTACGCGCTTCACATTCTCACGAATCCTTTGCGTCTGGCGGAGTACGGCTGCAAGCCACCGACTTTGGATTTGGGGTTCACGTATAGCGAAGCCGGCGGGAAGCATGAAGCCGGGCTCTATCCGGAAGTCGATAAGAAGTTGAAGCTGGTTCTTAACGTAACCCGCGACGCAGACGAGTTGAGCTTCGCCTTCTCCTACATGAAGAGCTGGTTCAACGAAGAAACCATCGTCAGGCTCGGCTCTTATCTGGATTCGATCTTCAAAGAGGTCGCCATAAATCCGACCGTCATGATTGGCGAGATCGTGTTGGATAGTGGCGAACGGGAATCTGATTCCGCGATCGAGCAGGACGCCAACGAAGCCTTCAACTTCTGATCCCTCTTCTCTGTGCACAGAGAAATAAATCTTCGAAAAGGTAAGCCAAATGGAACGGGTAATCGACGAAAAAGCGCCGGGCCTCGTAATCTTCGACCGTAAGACGAAAGGGCAGCAAGAGTACTGGGTCAAACAGTTGTCCCGGGAAATCGACTCGTCCAATATCGCCCTGGATTATCCCCGGCCCAGGACTTATAGCGGTGAGGCTGAGGTCGTCGAATTCGAGCTGACCCCGCCGGTCTATCGCCGGTTGATCGATCTTGTCCGAGACGGCGATTTCCTGCTTTACACGACCTTGCTGGCGGCGCTGAAGGTTTGCCTGCACAAGTACACGGGGAATAGGACCATCGTCGTGGGTAGCCCGAGCCGCAAGCAGGAAAATGCGGCGCCCCATACCGGCAACGCGCTCGCGATCGTCGACGAAGTGCAGCCTCAGCTCCAGTTCAAACAGCTCCTTATTAATGTGCGCCAGACTCTGCTGGATGCTTATTCCAATCAGCATTATCCGTTCGAACGGCTGGTAAGAGATCTGGAGTTGGAGGATATAGAAGATAAGTGCCCGTTGTTTGACGTCGAGCTGACGCTGACCAACATTCACCATCCCACCGCCAATCTCAAGACCGACATAAACATCACGTTCACCCGGCACTCCGATCGCATCACCGCCCAGATCGAATTCAATCGCAGCCTTTTCAAGCTGACGAGTATCGAGGTCTTTCTCAAACACTACCTGAACGTGTTGAGCAGCGCGTTGGAAAACACGAGTTCGCCCATCGCCGATCTGCACCTCCTGAGCGCCGCGGAACGACAACAACTGCTGTTTGATTGGAACGATACGCGGACGGAGTACGAGCGGGATGCGTGCATTCACGAGCTGTTCGAAGCCCAGGCAGAGAAAAATCCGCAAGGCATTGCCGTCTCGACTCCGGCCGGCGAGATCACCTATCAGGAGTTGAATCGTCGCGCGAACAGACTCGCCCGTTATCTGAAGACTTTGGGTGTTGGACCAGAGGTGCTGGTGGCAATCTGCGCCGAACGTGGTTCCGAGATCATTCTGGCGATGCTCGGCATTCTCAAAGCCGGCGGTGCGTTCGTCCCTCTCGATCCGGACTATCCGAAGGATCGCGTCGCGTTCATGCTCGCGGATTCAAACGCGCCCGTTCTGATCACGATGCGTGAGCTGTCCGACGACCTGCCCGAGCACGATGCGCACACGGTCTATCTCGACGCCGATTGGGAAGCCATCGCACAGCACGGCGATGAGAACCTTCCGGTTGAAACTTCAACCCAAAATCTCGCTTACATGATCTACACCTCGGGATCCACTGGTTGGCCCAAGGGCGTGCAGGTCCAGCACCGCGGGCTGGTGAATCTGGTTACCTGGCATCAATGGTTTTACGGCGTGACCGCAGCAGATCGTGCTTCGCAGTTAGCGACACCGGCATTCGACGCATACGTCTGGGAAGTGTGGCCGTACCTGACCGCCGGAGCGAGCGTGCATGTGCCCGAGCGAGAAACCGGACTGAGTGTGCCGAAGTTGTTGAGCTGGCTGGCGGCGGAACGGATCACCTTCAGCTTTCTCGTAACTGCGCTCGCGGAAGTCGCAATCGAAACGGAATGGCCCGATGGCATGTCTTTGAAAGCCGTGCTGACGGGCGGCGACAGGCTCCATTCGGCGCCACGGCAGCCGCTTTCTTGCAAGTTGTTCAATCACTATGGTCCAACCGAAGCGACGGTCGTCGCGACGTGGGGGCCGGTTGCTGAAACTCAGGAGGACCTCGTGCCCTCGATTGGACGGCCGCTGCCTAACACGCAGGCTTATTTGTTGTCACCCGATCTGCAGCCGGTTCCGGTAGGCGCGCGCGGCGAATTGTTCATTGGCGGCGACGGTCTCGCGCGCGGCTATTTGAATCATGCCGACCTGACTGCGGCGAGTTTTATTCCCAATCCATTCAGCTCTGAGCCAGGCGCCAGACTTTATCGCTCAGGCGATTTTGCTCGTTACCTGCCGGACGGCTCGATTGACTTCATCGGCCGCGACGATCACCAGGTGAAGATTCGCGGTTTTCGAATCGAGCTGGGCGAGATCGAGAGTGCGTTGGAAGAACATTCTGCCGTTCGGCAGGCGATTGTGATGGGCCGCGATGATCTGCGCGGTGAACGCCGGCTCGCAGCTTATGTGGTCCAGGAAGAGTCGCAGGTAGGTCAGAGTGAGTTGCGAAATTTCTTAGCCGAGAGACTGCCGTCTTACATGGTCCCGTCGGCGTTCGTGCAACTGGAGCAGTTTCCGCTGACGGCGAACGGAAAGGTAGACCGGCGTGCGCTGCCGGCGCCTGACTGGGTGAGTCAGGAAGCGCGCGCGGCGTTTGTCTCGCCGCGCAATGCGATTGAAGAAGTATTGGCTGTTATCTGGTCAGAGGTGCTGGGCGTGGATGCCGTCGGTATTCACGAAAACTTCTTCGCCACTGGCGGGCACTCACTGCTCGCGACCCAGACGATCTCACAGATCCGCGAAGTGTTCCAGGTGGAGTTGCCGCTACGAGCATTGTTTGAATCGCCGACGGTGGCGAGTCTTGGCGAACGAGTTGAATCGGCGATCAAGTCGGGGCAGGGCGTTGAGCTGCCGGCGATCGAGCTGGTGTCGCGGTCAGAAGCATTACCACTCTCGTTTGCGCAGCAGCGGCTTTGGTTCATCGATCAGTATGAACCCGATCAGTCGACCTATAACGTGCCGCTCGCGTTGCGCCTTAATGGACCACTGCGGGTGAGTGCGTTGGAGCAGAGCTTCACGGAGATCGTCCGCCGTCATGAATCATTGCGGACGACGTTCGCGGTGCGAGACGGAGAGCCGGTCCAGGTTATTCATGCGCCGGAGCCATTCCGGATCGCGGTGATTGACCTGAGCGCGTGGCCGTTAGCCGAGCGTGAAGCCGAAGCACGGAAGCTGGCCCAGGTAGAAGCAGGGCGCAGCTTCTCACTCTCGAGTGGGCCATTGTTGCGAGTGACCCTCGTGCGGCTCAGCGAAGATGAGCACCTGGCGCTCGTGACGATGCACCACATCGTCTCAGACGGCTGGTCGCTCGGCGTGCTGGTGAAAGAAGTCGGGGCGCTCTACGAAGCTTACAGTCAGAGTAATGAATCACCGCTTCCGGAGTTGCCGTTGCAATACGCCGATTACGCAGTCTGGCAGAGAGGCTGGCTGCAGGGTGAAGTGTTGGAGCAACAGCTCAGTTACTGGCGCGAGCAGTTGGCAGATGCGCCGGTGTTGGAATTGCCGGTGGACCATGTGCGACCCGCGGTGCAGAGCTATCGCGGTGCGACGCAGAGTCTGGTAGTTGGCAAAGAAGTGCTGGCGGAATTGAAGGCGCTGAGCCGCCGCGAAGGCGTGACGCTGTTCATGACGTTGCTGGCTGCGTTTCAGACATTGCTATCACGCTTGAGCGGACAGGAAGACATCGTGGTTGGCACCGGCATCGCGAACCGCACGCGCGGCGAAGTGGAAGGACTGATCGGGTTCTTCGTCAACACTCTCGCGCTGCGCACGGACTTGACCGGTGACCCGAGTTTCCGCGAATTGCTGGGACGCGTGCGTGAAGTGACGCTCGGAGCGTACGCGCACCAGGACGTGCCGTTTGAAAAGCTCGTCGAAGAGCTGGAGCTCGAGCGCGGGCTCGGCAACACCCCGTTATTCCAGGTGATCTTCTCCATGCCGAACACGCCGATGCCGGAACTGGAACTGGCGGGCGTGACGCTAAGCGCAGAAGAAGCTGAAACGGAAACGTCGAAGTATGACCTGACGCTCGCGGCGACGGAAAGAGAAGGCGAGTTAGGGTTCAAACTGGAATACAGCACGGAGCTGTTCGAAGAAGACACGATCAAGCGCCTCTTGCAGCACCTCGCGACGTTGCTCGAAGACATCGTCGCAAACGCCGACAGGCGCGTCTCAGCGCTGCGACTGTTGACGCCAGCGGAAGAAGAACGAGTGCTGCGTGAGTGGAACCAGACTACTGTTCCGTACCCGCGCGAACGCAGCATTCCAGAGCTCTTCGCGAGACAGGTAGCGGCAACGCCTGGAACCGTAGCCGTCGTCGCCGGAGAAACGAAGCTCAGCTACGCGGAGTTGAACCGGCGCGCCAACCGGCTCGCCCATCGCCTGCAATCGTTGGGAGTGAGTGCGGAAGTGCCGGTGGGGATCTGCCTGGAGCGCAGTGCGGAATTGATCGTCGGGTTGCTGGGAATCCTCAAGGCCGGCGGTGTTTATGTGCCGCTCGATGCGAACTATCCGGAAGCGCGACTGCGGCTCATGCTGGAAGATGCGGGTGTGCGCCTCGTCCTGACTGCCGGCGAGTTCGCGGCACTGTTTGCAAGTAACGAAACGGTGCGAGTGATCGATCTCGAGCAGGAGACGCTATCGGCTTACTCGCAGAACGATCCAGAGGCTGTCGTTGGACCAGACAATCTCGCGTATGTGATGTACACCTCCGGCTCGACTGGTCGACCGAAAGGCGTCAGCATCACTCATCGCAACGTCATCCGTCTCGTCGTCAATAACGATTTTGCGTGGTTTGCCGCGGATGAAATTTTTCTGCAATTCGCGCCCGTCTCCTTCGACGCTTCCACCTTTGAAATCTGGGGCAGCCTGCTGAACGGCGCACGCCTCGTAATGATGCCGCCGCACACTCCATCTCTCGACGAGCTCGGCGCGGCGCTCTCACGCTACCAGATCACGACGTTGTGGCTGACTGCCGGATTGTTCAATCAGATGGCCGAGCACCAGATGAAGGCGCTCAGCGGCGTACGACAGTTACTCGCGGGCGGCGATGTCTTGAATGTCACTCACGTCCGGAACACGCTCGCGCAGCAGAGCACGGGATGCCTGATCAACGGTTATGGACCAACCGAGACCACGACCTTCGCGTGCTGTTACACATTACGGAGTGGCGATCCGATTGATTCGAGTGTTCCGATCGGAAGACCCATTGCCAACACAACCGCCTATGTCCTCGACAGTGAAATGCGTGCGGTGCCGGTTGGCGTCGTCGGCGAGCTCTACATCGGCGGAGACGGAGTCGGGCGCGGTTATCACGATCGACCCGAGCTGACCGCAGAAAAATTTGTTCCCAATCCTTTCAGCACTAAGCCGGGAGAACGGCTCTATCGCACGGGAGATCGCACGCGGTATCTGTCCGACGGGCGAATCGAGTTTTGCGGGCGTCTCGATGGGCAGGTGAAGCTGCGTGGCTTCCGCATTGAAGTGGGTGAGATCGAGGCGGCGCTGAATGAACATCCGGCCGTGCTGGAGAGCATAGTCACCGTTTACGAAGAAGCAGGTGATAAGCGACTGACGGCTTACTTCGTGCCGGCTGACTCGGGCACGAGGTCGAGCGAGCTGCGAAACTTCCTCGCGGAGAGACTGCCGTCTTACATGGTGCCGTCGGCGTTCGTGCAATTGGAGCAGTTCCCGCTAACCGCGAACGGGAAAGTAGACCGGCGAGCGCTGCCGGCGCCTGACTGGATGAGTGAGGAAGCGCGCGCTGACTTTGTCGCACCGCGCAATGGGATTGAAGAAATGTTGGCGGGCATCTGGTCGCAGGTGCTGGGCGTGGACGCAGTCGGCATTCACGACAACTTCTTTGCGAGCGGCGGACACTCACTCCTCGCGACTCAGGCGATCTCGCAGATCCGTGAAGTGTTCCAGATCGAGTTACCGCTACGAGCCTTGTTTGAAGCGCCGACGGTGGCGAGTCTTGGGGAACGAGTGGAATCGGCGATCAAGTCGGGGCAGGGTGTTGAGCTGCCGCCGATCGAGCTGGTTCCGCGCACGGAAGCGCTGCCACTTTCATTTGCGCAGCAGCGGCTTTGGTTTATCGATCAATACGAACCTGACCGGGCGACGTATAACGTGCCGCTCGCGTTGCGTTTGCATGGACCACTGCGGGTGAGTGCCCTGGAGCAGAGCTTCACCGAGATCATTCGGCGGCATGAGTCACTACGGACGACGTTTGCAATACAAGACGGAGGGCCGGTCCAGGTCATCAATCCACCAGAGCCGTTTCGGATTGCAGTGATTGACTTGAGCGCATGGCCGTTGGCCGAGCGTGAAGCCGAAGCGCGCAACCTGGCGCGCGCGGAAGCGGGCCGCAGTTTCTCACTCGCGACTGGACCATTGTTGCGAGTGACCCTCGTGCGGCTCAGTGAAAACGAGCACCTCGCGCTCGTGACGATGCACCACATCGTCTCAGATGGTTGGTCCTTGGGCGTGCTCGTGAAAGAAGTCGGAGCGCTTTACGACGCTTACAGCCAGGGTGATGAATCGCCGCTGCCGGAGCTGCCGTTGCAATACGCGGATTACGCGGTGTGGCAGAGAGGCTGGCTGCAGGGTGAAGTATTGGAGCAACAGCTCAGCTACTGGCGCGAGCAGCTAGGCGGAGCGCCGGTGCTCGAGCTGCCGGTGGACCACGTGCGACCCGCGGTGCAGACCTATAGCGGCGCGGCGCAGAGCCTCGTAGTAGACAAGAAAGTATTGGCTGAGTTGAAGGCGTTGAGCCGGCGCGAAGGCGTGACGTTGTTCATGACGTTGCTGGCTGCGTTTCAAACGTTGCTGTCGCGCATTAGCCGGCAGGAAGACATCGTGGTCGGCACCGGAATCGCGAACCGGACACGCGGCGAGGTAGAGGGACTGATCGGGTTCTTCGTCAACACGCTCGCACTGCGCACCGACCTGACAGGCGATCCGACGTTCCGTCAGTTGCTCGGGCGAGTGCGCGAAGTGACGCTTGGAGCGTACGCGCACCAGGACGTGCCATTTGAGAAGCTCGTGGAAGAGGTGCAACTCGAGCGCGGCGTGGGCCACATGTTCCAGGTGATGTTTGCGATGTCAAACATACCGATGCCGGAACTGGAGCTGGCGGGAGTCACGCTGACGGTAGAGGAGCGCGAATCTGAAACTGCGAAGTCTGATCTGATTCTCGCCGCGACCGAAAGCGAAGGCGAGTTAGGGTTCAAGCTGGAGTACAGCACGGAGCTATTCGAAGCAGAAACAATCACGCGCCTCTTGCAGCATCTCGCGACGTTGTTGGCAGACATCGGTAGAGACGCCGATCGACACCTGTCGACGCTGCGACTGCTAACGGCGGCAGAAGAAAAGCAGTTGTTGTGGGAATGGAACCAGACGAGCGCTCCGTATCCACGTGAACACAGCATCCAGGAGCTCTTTGAGACGCAAGTAGCGGCAACGCCCGAAGCAGTAGCCGTCGTCGCCGGGGAAACAACGCTCACTTACGCGGAGTTGAACCGGCGCGCCAACCAGCTCGCCCATCATCTGCGATCACTGGGAGTGAGCGCGGAGACGCCGGTCGGGATCTGTCTGGAGCGGAGCGCGGAATTGATCGTTGGGTTGCTGGGAATCCTAAAGGCGGGCGGCGTCTATGTGCCCCTCGACGTGAAATATCCAGAGGCGCGGCTGCGGCTCATGCTGGAAGATGCGGGCGTGCGCCTCGTACTGACGACGGCCGAATTGGCGGAACTGTTTCTGAGTAATGAAACGGTGCGCCTGATCGACGTGGAGGAGCCGCTCACGAGTTACTCGCAGGACAATCCAGCGGCTGCCGTTGGACCAGACAATCTCGCGTATGTGATGTACACGTCGGGCTCGACGGGCAGACCGAAAGGCGTGAGCATCACTCATCGCAGCGTCGTCCGCCTGGTCCGCGATACAGACTATGTGAAACTGACCAGCTCCGATCGTATCGCGCAAGCTGCAAACCCGGCGTTCGATGCGTCCACGTTTGAGATTTGGGAAAGCCTGCTGAACGGCGCGCGCCTCGTCGTCATCCGGCGCGAAGTTACAATCTCGCCGGAAGAGTTTGCGTGGGAAATCGAAAACCAGGGCCTCACGGTAATGTTTCTAACCACCGCGCTTTTCAACCAGATCGCGCGTCGCATTCCGGAAGCGTTCGCTCCGCTCAAGTATGTCTTGTTCGGCGGTGAGGCTGTCGATCCGCAATCGGTCAGGGAAGTGCTCGCGAAGGGAGCGCCCGCGCACCTGCTGCATGTCTATGGTCCAACGGAGAATACCACCTTCAGCTCGGGGTTCGCGGTCGTCGCAGTACCTGATTCTGCCGCTACCGTTCCGATCGGCAAACCGATTGCGAACACCACCGCGTACGTGCTCGATCGAAAGTTACAACCCGTGCCAATAGGCGTGATCGGAGATCTCTACGTCGGCGGGGACGGATTGATGCGCGGCTATCTTAATGAGCCCGCCTTGACGGCCGAGAGTCTCGTCCCGCACCCACACAGCTCTCGCGCCGGAGAACGGTTGTACCGGACTGGTGATCTAGTGCGTCTGCTGAGCGACGGGTCGATCGAGTTTGCCGGACGCGCGGATAGCCAAGTCAAGATTCGTGGCTTCCGCATCGAGCCGAACGAAATCGCGGCAGTGTTGCGCGAGGAGCCCGGTGTCGAAGATAGCATTGTCCTCGTGAGACGTTCTCCCACCGGAGACCAGCAGCTAGTCGCGTATTGCGCGACGAATGGCAACGGCGCAGACGGGGCCGCGCAGTTACGAAAACAGTTGCAGGAGAAACTGCCTGAGTACATGGTGCCGTCGCAATTTGTGATGATGGACCACCTGCCGCTAACTCCGAACGGCAAGGTCGATCGCGAGACGCTGGCAGCGCTCACGACGGCCGAGCCTGAAAGTGAGTCGGAGTTCATTCCCGCTAAAACACCGGTGGAAGAACTGCTCACACATATCTTTGCCAGCATCCTGGACGTTGACACGGTCGGAGCTAATGACGACTTCTTCCAACTGGGCGGCCATTCGTTACTTGCTACTCAAGTCATGTCGCGCGTGCGCGAGACTTTCAAAATCCAGATGCCACTGACAGCGTTGTTTGAATATTCAACCGTGGCCAGTCTCGCGCCGCATATCGAGGCTGCGATACAGACCAGCGCGGGTGTTGCGACGCCGATAACGGCCCGCGGCCCGCGGGAGGAGCCATTGCCGCTCTCGTTTGGGCAGCAGCGGCTTTGGTTCGTCGATCAATTGCAGTCCGGCACGGCGGCCTACAACGTTCCCCTCGCGATGCGCCTGACTGGTCCATTGAACGTGAGCGCGCTCGAGCAGAGCTTCACGGAGATCGTCCGGCGGCACGAGTCGTTGCGGACTTGCTTCCCTGAGCGTGACGGACAACCGGTGCAGCTCATCAACGAGGCGGAACCACTCACCATTCCCGTTAGCGACCTGACCGGTCTGCCAATCTCCGAACGTGAAGGAACCGCGATCGAGATGGCCCAGGCCGAGATGAACCGGCCCTTTACGCTCTCTACCGGACCGCTTTTGCGGGTCAAACTGCTGCGGCTTTCGGAGGGGGAACACATCGTCGTCGTGACGATGCACCACATCATCTCCGACGGCTGGTCCATGAATAACCTGATCGAGGAGATGGGCGCCCTCTATGCCGCGTACAGCAGCGGTCAACCGTCGCCGCTCCCGGCGCCCGCGATTCAATACGGCGACTTCACCCTCTGGCAACGCGAATGGATGCAGAGTGACGTACTCGAGAAACAAATCAAGTACTGGTCCGAGAAATTGAACGGGCTGTCGACTCTCGAATTACCGATCGATCGCCCGCGCGTGGAAGGTCAGAGCCTGCGCGGCCTGACGCAAAAAGCGGCGTTTTCACCGGAACTGTCGAACGAAGTCAAACGACTGAGCCGCGAGAGCGGGACGACGCAGTTCATGACGATGCTGGCCGCCTTCAAGAGTTTGCTGCACCGTTACAGCGGACAGGAAGACATCGTCGTCGGCACGACCGTCGCCAATCGCAATCATCCGGAGACGGAGAAGCTCATGGGGTTCTTCGTCAACATGCTGGTGCTACGAACCGATCTCTCCGGCAACCCGACTTTCAGAGAGTTGTTGCAACGCGTCAAGGAAGTCACGCTCGGCGCGTACATGCATCAGGACCTGCCGTTTGACAAGCTGGTGGAAGCGCTGCGGCCCGAACGTACGCTCAGCAGTAATTCACTCTTCCAGGTTGTCTTCGGCGTACAGCACGCGCGTGAGCTCACGCTGCCCGAGCTGGACATCAAGCTGAGCGCCGTCAACGTCGACTGGCAAGCGACGCAGTTTGATCTGATCGTGAGGGCGACCGAGACAGACCAGGGATTGACGTTGCTGATGACTTATAGCAGCGATCTTTTCGAGCCTCAGACCATTACCCGCCTGCTGAAGCACTACGAAGCATGGCTGACGGCCGTGGTTGCGGACCCCGACAGCCGGTTACTCGATATTCCCCTGCGCCTGGACGGAAAAGCAGCGCCAGCGAGCGAGTCGCCGTCCGATCTGACATTGCCGTTCGCTACCGATCAGTTCAGTTTCGGTTTACCCGTTGAAAGGACACGATCATGAATTTGGTCTCAATCGGCCGTTCGGATGCCTTGCGGAAACTGGCCGGCATCGATCCGAAGGAGCGCAAGATCCTGCTGGTCAAGCCACCTTATTTCTCGCCGTGGACGCCTCCCCTCGGGATTGCCATTCTGAAATCGTTTCTGGAACCGCACGGTTATTCAGTTCGCTGTTACGATTTCAATTCGGATCCTGAGCTCTGGGGCATGCACCATAAGTATTTCAATGTGCTACAGACACTCGAGGACGTTTCCATCAACGATGGCTATTCGAAACTCTGGTGGATCCTGAACGCGCATATGCTCGCGTATGCGAACGGCGCCGACCCGGCAGCGTGCGCGAAGGTGCTTAGCTCGGTTGTTCCGCTGCAGGGGATGCGCATCTCGCAGGCAGTCATCCGTCAACTGCTGCCCCTCGTCGAGAACTTTTACGCGCGCCTCAGTGCTCTTACTGAACAATTCAATTTGTCGGAATACGGAACGGTTGGGACCAGCACTTACACCACGTCACTTGGTCCATCTCTCTTCTTCCTCAAGAGAGTCAGGGAGCAACATCCGGATATCAGAACCATCATGGGCGGCGGCGCGTTTGCCGACGACCTCGCGCTCGGTTCCGACAACCTCGAAACCCTCGTGCGCGAATACGACTTCATCGATCACTTCGTGCTCGGAGAAGGCGAGATGCTGTTGCTCAAACTTCTCCAGGGTGAGTTTGATGGCAAGAGATTGATCTCACTTGCCGATCTCAAAGGCGTCACCCTCGAGATGAAGGATGTTCCCATTCCGGATTTTTCGGACGTCGGCACGGAGAACTACTATCACCTGACGATCGAAGGCGCGCGCAGTTGTCCGTTTCAATGCAGCTTCTGCTCAGAGACGATTCAATGGGGCGACTATCGCAAGCGTCCAATGCAATCTTTTGCGGACCAGGTCAGCGACCTTGCCGTGCGCTACAACAATAATTCCTTTTTCATGGGCGACTCGTTGATGAACCCTTACATCAACCAGTTCGCCGGACAGCTTCTCGAACGGAAAGCAAACATTCTTTACGACGGTTACCTTCGGGCTGACAGGCCTGTGGCGAACAGATCTTTCGTGAAGATGTGGGCCGACTCCGGTTGCTATCGCGTGCGCCTGGGTATCGAGAGCGCCGCCGCCCGCGTGTTGGATTCGATGGACAAGATGACTACGCCGAAGGTGATCTCAGATGCCCTGAAGACACTCGCCAACGCCGGCATTCGCACCACTACTTACTGGATAACGGGCTTCTCCGGTGAGACCGAAGACGACTTTCGGGAAACGTGCGAGTTCATTCGCGCGCATCATCGCTACATCTACGAGCTCGAAGCCCACGCTTATTACTACTATCCATACGGCCAGATCGGATCGAGATTGCACGAGTGCAGCTCGCTCTATCCCGACGAAGTAACCGACATCATCAAGTTCAAAGTGTGGGAGATCAAAGACGCAAACCCGCCGCGCGTGGAGCGTTTCGATCGATTGCGACGAGTTTCCGCGCTCGCGTCGGAGCTGGGTCTGCCGAACATCTACACGATGGCCGAACGTTTTGCCGCGGAAGAACGTTGGCACCGGCTGCATCCGCTCGCGCTCGAAGTGTACGAAGGAACGCGACTGCACCGTGAATTGCCATCGCTGCCGGACGAGCCTGTTCCGGTCTACGATCCGTTGCGTTGGCGCGGCGAGACTGATTCAGTCCTCTGTTACCAAATCTCGGTTGCCGATACGCTCGACAAAGAGGTGTTGATAGCGGCTACAAACGAGGTCGTCAGTCACAACGAAGTGTTGCAACTGAGTTTGGAAAACGGCCGATACGTCGCTGCGCGAGTCGAGGCGATGCAACAGGTTACTTACCTCCATGCTGAACACACTGAAGAGATGGCGCATCACGCAGTCGAGCGGATAGCGTCAGTTATTGAGCCGCGGGCCGGCCACTCGTTCCGGGTGCTGGCGGTGTGTGGGAAAGAGAAGTCTGAGCTGTTCCTGCTCGCGCACCGGGCAGTTATCGATGGACCGGGCCTGGCGCTTTTGTGCGAAGACCTGTTTCGAGCGTATCGACAGCTCTCGAACAAACGAGAAGTTTCTCTCCTGCCGGTGGATAAAACATACTCGCAGCTCATGCAGGAGCTGGACCAGCAATACGCGCAACCAGTTTCGTCGAACGGTCACCATTCCGCTCTGGAATCGCAAACGATCACTCTCGACAGACAACTCATGAACCGGTTGCATCCCGAGGCGTTGACCGGATCTGACTTGACGCCGGTTGAAGTGATGACGATGAGTCTATTGCGGAGTTTGTCCGGTATCGATCAAGCGCTGGCTATCACGGCTGATCGTCGAACGCAGGATCCGCTGCTGGAACGCACCGTCGGCGTGCTGACACGAAGTTATGAGTTGCCGCCGCTGACGGTTGACACCGCAGATGTTTTCACGGCGGCGGCGTGGCTGCGAGACAGTTTGAAAGAAGCCAGCTCACGCACAGACGGCAAAGGCGTGTTATTGAATCTGGAATACTTCATTTCCGAACCGTGGATGGGCGGCGACCAGTGGACCCCGCGTGGATTTCTGAATCCGGCCGGTAAGTTCAATGGCGATTTGGAGGTGATACCGCTGATCTCGCGCGGCGATCTCAGTATCACGTTCAAGTATCGAAATATGGATCGGGTGGTGGAGAGTCTCAAAGAACGATTGCCGGTCGAGCTCGACGCGGTCCTTAACGATTGCGGGCGCTATACGGCGGCGAAGAAGTTCTGGTTGAGCGAATACGAAAAGAGTGTCCCGAAGGCGAATATCGACGTCGTCGAGGAGTTCACTGGTGATGAAGGTTGGGCCACGACGCCGCTCTGGATCGAGCGCGCTGATGTGTCTGGTTTGGAAGCAAACGCGGCGCTGCTGAGTTCGTTAGCCATCGTGCTGACGCGCTTGAGCGGTAGAGACGAGGCCGTTGTACTTACCTCGATCGCGGAAAACGTCTTCCCGTTAAAGCTGAAGGGCGCATGGGAGTCGACGTTTAGCTCTTTCGCACGGAGCGTCGACGAGAAGCTGTCGCAGTCGCTGCGGAACGGGAGTTATGCGCTCAAAGTTCTCAACAACTACTGGACGCCCGCACAAGACACGATGCGTGCGCCGGTCTGCGATGTGGCCCTGGTCCGAACTGAAGCAAACAAGCAGCACAACCTCGGCGACAAACTGCACGCAGATTATCCGGCGCTAGCAGAGACCCTGAAGCTGGTGCTCGAGATCGTGGACGACGGCGGTCAGCTAAGTTTTCAGCTTAACTACCGACAGCTTCCGGAGTCGTTGATCGTGAAGGTGGGCCTGTACATCCGAACGATCCTCGCGCTCGCCGCCTCCGATCCCAACGTGCGCCTGGCAGACATGACGTTCGATCAGGAGCAGGCGAGTTCGGGCGCCCCCGAAATTCTCGCGCAGGACGTCTTCAGTTTTGCCGTCTCAAACTAAATGCAGTACGCCTTC